>PDWI01003658.1_pt1 | contig 21482 bp, 17 predicted proteins | sample 1430891 | NCBI WGS metagenome assembly PDWI01 (sample SAMN01162508, study PRJNA174530) | Oral metagenome, whole genome shotgun sequencing project. | biome: Marine environment; feature: Marine mammal; material: Swab sample of the gingival sulcus; isolation source: swab sample of gingival sulcus... | reverse complement strand
GATTATTGTCCAACACGCGCTACGAGCTGTTTGCTAAACTTTACTCGGTGGGGATTCCACCCACTATATATTACGCCCTTATCTTGGCGCACCTCGATTCCGACTTTGCCTTCACTCGAAATGACAATCTTTAATAAATCAAAACTGGACAACATTTTCGTGTACTCTTATCACGTGAGTTATCGGCAAATATCTGAATATTTTAAATATAAAAAAGCAATTAATCATTTTTTTGACCAAATGCTCATAGTAATTGTCAATTTTATTGTCAAAACCAATTTAATTTATTTCAATTGATGACACAATGTAGTACTTTTCGACTGAACAGTTACCAATTAAGTAACTTTTGATAGCATATATCAACTTGTCTTTGCAATGCTTTAATATCACCATTATTGTCTATTAAGACATCTGCCAACTGCGCCTTTTCAGCTAAGGGCATTTGTAAATCGATAATACGACTTGCCGCTTCAGGCGTTATGCCGTCACGCTGGCACAATCTTTCGATTTGCAGTTGTCTATCTACTGTAACCAGCCATACCTGATCACAAAGCGACTGCATGCCAACTTCAAATAACAGCGCAATATCTAAGACAATAAACGGCGTTTGGCTATTTTGTTGTAATTCTTCGACGCCTGATTTAAACGCCACCTCAATTGCTGGGTGCGTAAACGATTCTAATTTTTCAAGTTTAGCTTTATCGTTAAAGACAATTGCCCCAAGTGCCTTGCGGTCAATTGTGCCGTTTTCCGTCAATATCGCTTCGCCAAAATATGCCACAATTTGTCGATAGGCAGGTTGCCCGACGTCGACCACTTGACGCGCTACAAGATCAGCATCGATAATTGCAACGCCACATTGCCGCAAATAATTTGACACGGTGCTCTTACCACTGGCGATTCCACCAGTTAACCCAACTACCGGCTTTTTATTTTGCGTCATACCAGCTGTCTCCCGTCTGCATATCAACCACTAGTGGTACGCTTAAATCTGCCGCTTCACGCATACAGGTTCTAAGTAACCTTTTAACGCTGTCTAGTTCGTCTGGCAGCGTATCGATAATCAGTTCATCATGTACTTGCAGTATTAGCTGACTGTTTAATTTTTCAGCCATTAATGCCTGATAAACCTTGACCATTGCCACTTTAATAATATCTGCCGCGGTGCCTTGAATTGGCGTATTCATCGCCATGCGTTCGCCGTACTGACGTATATTGTAATTTTTGTTTTTAATTTCAGGAATAAAGCGCTTGCGACCAAACAAGGTTTCGGCGTAGCCGGTCGCTTGACACTTTTCAATTGTGCTGTTCATAAACGACTTGACATTGGGATATTTTTTAAAGTAATTATCAATATAATCTTTAGCCGTTTTGCGGTCAATATGCAAGTTTTCTGATAAGCCGTAATCGCTCATGCCATAAATAATGCCAAAATTAACCGCCTTAGCTCTGCTGCGCAACAGTGGCGTTACTTCTTCCAACGGCGTTTCAAATACTTGCGAAGCGGTCAAGGCATGAATATCAATTTTTTCATTGTAAGCCTTTTTCAACATCGGATCATCTGACATGTCTGCCAAAATGCGCAGTTCTATTTGCGAATAGTCAGCATCGACCAGCGTACGCCCTTCACTTGCCACAAACACTTTGCGAAAGCGTCTACCCAGTTCTAGTTTAACAGGAATATTCTGCAAGTTAGGTTCAGTGCTCGACAGTCTACCGGTAGCCGCTACGGTTTGATTTAAGCTAGAATGAATCCTCCCCGTCTTGGGGTTGACAACAGCGCGTAAACCGTCGACGTAGGTCGACTTTAACTTTGTATAGGTGCGATAGTCGATGATTTTAGGGATAATTGCATGGTCATTGTATAGTTTTAGTAAGACATCATGGCTGGTCGAATAACCTGTTTTAGTTTTTTTGACGACATAAAGTCCCAGTTCTTCAAACAAAACGACCCCTAGTTGCTTAGGCGAATTAATATTAAATTGATGCCCTGCCATGTCGTATATTTCAGCCTGAATTTGCGCAATAAAAGTCGTTATCTCTGCATCTAATATATCGAGTTCTGCCAAGTTGACATTAAAGCCCAAGTATTCCATATTGGCCAACACTTCAACTAAGGGCATTTCTATGTCATCGAATAGGCGCGTCAAATTGAGTTCTACTAGCCGATCGGCAATTGGCTGATAAAGTGCCATAATTGAATTGAGCGCTGCTGCGACATAGTTAAGGCAAGCCGCTTGATCGGCATCAAAAACTGCCACGCGCTTAGCACCTTTACCTAGCAGTTCAATTTCAGTTGGCATAGCGCGCCCTAAAAAGTCGAGCGATAGATTACTTAGCGCATAACTACGCCTGTTGGCGTCAATTAAATACATGGCAATTTCGTGGTCGAAAATTGCTTTTATATTGTCGATACCATAGCGCTTTAAAATTAACAAATCACGCTTCAAGTCATGCCCAATCAGTTTAATTGCAGACTGTTCTGCCATTGATTTTAAAAAGCTCAAACAGTATTTAATTCCATCATCATAAAAAACAGCTGCCTTGCCAGTGACATCTGCAACAGCAATATAAGACAGTTGGTCAGCGACTAAATTTACTTTATCATATAGCGTATAGATATAAATTGGTTTAGTAAAATCGAACCCCTCAAAAAACTGTAGACAAAGCTGTTCGTCGACAATTTCTAAAACAGTTGTCTTGTTTTCATCAGAACCAGACATTTTCGCACTGTGTTGTGCGCTGAGCCGCTGTAAAAAACTATGTAATTTATATTTCTGATAGAGCGCGACAAGTTTTTCAATGGCACTTTCTGTCAAGGTGAAATCAGCCAGTTCTAGTTCAACTGGTACATCTTTAACAATGGTTGCCAACTTTTTAGAAAGTACCGCTTGCGCCGCATATTCTTCAACTAAATGTCGTATTCTGGCATTTTCTATTTGATCAGTATTTGCGATCAGGTCTTCAATATTATCAAACTGCTTTAGCAATTTATTTGCTGTCACCTTACCGACTTTGGGAATGCCGGGAATATTATCAGAACTATCGCCCATTAAACCCTTTAAATCGACCACACGATTTGGCAAAACGCCCAAATCTTGTTGGACGTCGTCGGCCGTATAGATCATTTTATTTTTAGTACCGTGATAATAGACAAAGACGTTATCGTCAACCAATTGCAAGGCATCTTTATCACCAGTAAGCAAATAGGTCGTAATGCCCTGTTCGGCTAAAAATTTTGCCGACGTACCCAATAAATCATCAGCTTCGTAACCTTGTAGCGACATGCGTTTAACACCCATTGCATCAAGTATTTCTTTTAATACGGGCAATTGCATCGCCAGTTCGTCGGGCATACCCTTTCTGCCTGCCTTGTAGTCACTAAAATCGTCATGGCGGAAAATCGGCCCCTTAAGGTCGAACGCCACCGCTACATAATCGGGTTTTATTTCATCACTAATACCATGAAAGATATTTAAAAAGCCATAAAGTGCATTGGTCGGGAAACCATCCGGTGTCGCCATGTTTCTGATGCCAAAAAAGGCACGATTAATAATGCTGTTACCGTCGATAATAAGTGCTTTTTTATTCATGTTTTCCCCTATAGTACGTATAAGATAAGTCCCAGAAATTGAACAAAGCTACCCAACAAGACAAAGACGTGAAAGACATTGTGCATATAACGCTTACGCTTGCCAATACCATATAAAACAGCGCCTATCGTATAGAGTATGCCGCCAATTAGCATATAAGTAAAGCCATTCGCCCCCAAACTGGGCATTATTATTGGGTAAAATAATATGATCATCCAACCCATAAAAATATAGCAAATCATCGAAATAATTTGAAAGCGTCTTAAATCAATTGCCGTTAAGGTAATTGCTACCGTTGCCAATAGCCACTGCAAGCCAAATATTAACCAACCCCAAAGTGGAAATTGCGCGCGTATCGCAACCAGCGCTACTGGCGTATATGTACCTGCGATTAGAAAATATATCGCGCAGTGATCAAATATTTGAAAAAGTCTTTTCGCAAAGGGGTGCGTTAAACCGTGATAAAGGCTTGACATAGTATATAGCAAGATCATACTGATGCCATAAATGCTACTGGCGATAATACCTAGAACATCGCGATGATATGCTGAAATAGCAACACAAATAATTAGTGCAATCAGCCCAAATACTGCACCGACAATATGTGAAACCATATTAAAAATTTCTTCACCTTTTGTGTAATTAGGTAGTTTTCTATTTATTAATTTAGTGCTCATATAGTCTCCTTAATTTTCAATAAACTAATTGTCAATATAAAACACGCTTTCTGTTTGTTTACAATCTATTATACACCATGTCAGCCAATTGTTAAAGAAATTGCTTTTTAGCGCAATTGAGAAATATGCTACTATTGTGTCATCTCGACCAACGTGGAGACATCCCGATTACAGCTACTTCACTCGAAATGACAACTTGACTGAACAGTTACAAAAATAATAAATATTTTTGTAAAAAAACAATATTCTTGTGAAATTATTAAATCTGTTATAAAATTATTATAAAGCATAACGAGAATGGCTTGTTATAAAACTATGAGAGGAGGTAACATGAGTCACAATGTAGACAAAAAAAATCTCTATCAACTCGAAGGTCGCGTTCCATTAAAAGATGCTATTCCTTTGGGCATGCAACACATCTTAGCAATGTACGCGGGAAACTTAGCGCCACTCTTAGTGGTTGTCGGTGTCATTAATGGCAACACGAATGCCGGTTTGCCACTGATTTCATTATTACAGAACGCAATGTTTGTATCAGCCTTTGTAACACTAGTTCAACTCTATCGTATCTGGAAAGTAGGTTCTGGTCTGCCAACTGTCATGGGTACCAGCGCTGGCTTTATTCCAGTTGGTATCGCAGTAGGATTATCGTCTGGCTATGGTGCTGTCATGGGTGCGACATTAGTGGGCGGTCTGGTCGAATTTGCACTTGGCTTTATCATCAAACCGCTACGTAAATTACTACCTCATGTCGTCACAGGTACTGTTGTTACAACACTTGGTATTTCATTAATTGGCGTTGGTATTCAATTTGTTGCCGGTGGCGTTGGTCAACAAGCTAACCCTGAATTTGGTTCATTTATGAATCTTGGCATCGGCTTATTTGTCTTTATCGTCATTATTGGTTTACGTCAAGTTAAAAATGAATTTATTAGTGTTTCATCAATTTTGCTTGGTATTATCATCGGTTATATCGTCGCAATCGCTATTGGTATGGTCAGTTTCGAACCCGTTGCAAAAGCTGGTTGGTTTGCACTACCAAAACCGATTTTTATGATGAAAGAATTTCACTATCAATTTGAATGGTCTGCCATTGTACAGTTCTTACTCGTCTACTTGGCAACAACAGTTGAAACAATTGGTGACAACACCGGTATTGCCGTCGGTGGCTTGGGCCGTGATATTACTGACGACGAGTTACAAGGTGCTGTCTTTGCCGACGGCTTTGGTAGTTCTTTTGCATCATTATTCGGCGTAATGCCAAACACATCATTTAGTCAAAACGTTGGTATTATCGGTATGACAAAGGTCGTCAACCGCTTTACGATTATGACAGGTGCTGTCTTTTTGATGCTCTGTTCATTTATTCCTAAATTAGGTGCCTTAGTGTCGACAATACCTAACCCAGTATTGGGTGGTGCCGTACTATTGATGTTTGCCATGATTACAATGAGTGGTCTTAACTTACTTTATCAAGACGGCAAAATAACAGAACGCGATATGATTATCGTCGCCGCCAGCTTAGGTGTTGCCTTTGGCCTTAGTAATGTGCCAGAAGTTATGCGCTATTTACCAGAATGGTTCCAAAACATGTTTAAACAGGCCATCGTCGGTGCATTTGTCACAGCGACAATCCTCAACTTAGTATTGCCGAAAGCGCCTGAAAAAGAAGCAGAATAGTTTTTAGTTAATATTAAAAAGCGACTACATAGTGTGGTCGCTTTTTTGTTTAGAAAACCGAGATCTCTCCACTTCGCTCGAAATGACAATCGTTACTTACTTCTCTAAAACGGTAACACTTAACGACAAAGCAATTGGGTCAAATGTCACTTCAATTGACTTTTCTTCACTGACTAACCCCTTGAGATAGAGTTCGGCAATTTCATCTTCAAGTAGATGTTGAATTTTGCGACGTAACGGTCTTGCACCATATTTTTTATCGTAGCCGACTTTTGCTAAATGGCGTTTTGCATCATCATCAACGTGAACAATGATACCTTTTTCACTGGCATCGCGGTAAATATCTTTTAGCTGTAAGTCGACAATTTTTACCATATCTTCTCGCGTCAAGTGGTCAAAGGCGATTATTTGATCGACACGATTTAAAAATTCGGGCTTAAAATAGCGCTTGAGCGCATCAAGCAACAGCGATTTTTGTTTAACCGATTCATCGGCATTAAAACCAATACCACTCGATTTTAAGTGACTACCGGCATTCGAAGTCATAATGATAACTGCATTGTCAAAGAATACGGTACGCCCCTGACTATCGGTTAAGCGACCATCTTCTAATATCTGTAATAGCATATTAAATACATCGATATGTGCCTTTTCGATTTCGTCTAATAAGATTACTGAATATGGCTTGCGTCTAATGCGCTCAGTTAACTGACCGCCCTGATCGTAACCAACATAACCCGGAGGCGCACCAATCAGTTTAGAAACGGTGTGCTTTTCCATATATTCGCTCATATCTAGGCGAATGAGGGCTTCTTCTGAGCCAAACAGTTCTTCAGCCAAAGTTTTGGCAAGTTCAGTCTTACCGACGCCAGTTGGACCAACGAAGATAAACGACGACGGTTTTTTGCGTTTTCTAAAGCCAGCACGATTGCGTCTAACAGAGCGCGCCAATGCTGAAACAGCCTCTGACTGGCCAATTACTCTGCGGTGTAAGCGATACTCTAAGTCAAGTAGTTTTTTAGCCTCTTCTTCAGTGATTTTGGTCACTGGTATCTTAGTCCAAGACTCTATAATTTTAGCGACATCTTCCACCGTCATCAAACGATGTCCCGATTTTTCTTCAAGACTTTTGAGTTTTTCAAATAGACGAATTTCGTCTACTTTATAACGCGCTGCATCTTCAAAGCGGTCATTTGCAGAGGCGTCTTCTTTTAAGTCGACCACCTTTTTATATTCCATTTTAATGCGCTTTAGTTTCGCAATATCATCATTGTGTAAGTTGATCATGGCGCCGGCTTCATCGATGACATCAATTGCCTTGTCAGGCAAAAAACGGTCAGGCACATAGCGATCAGATAATATAACCGCCTGTTCTAATACTTCATCAGGAATCAGCGTATGATGATAATCTTCGTAATAGCCAACAATGCCCTTTAGTATTTCAATGCTCTCTTCAACCGTCGGTTCATCAATGATGACCTTTTGAAAGCGCCTTTCTAAAGCAGCATCTTTTTCAATATGCTTACGATACTCTTCAAGCGTGGTCGCACCAATCATTTGAATATCGCCTTTGGCGAGCGCTGGCTTTAAGATGTTAGCGGCATTCATGACGCCACCGTGTACTTCGCCCGCTCCCATAATATTGTGAACTTCATCGATCACCAAAATAATATTACCCGTCGTTTGCGCTTCTCTTATTAGCGCTTTCATACGGCCTTCAAATTGTCCCCTAAACTGCGTACCGGCAACGATTGCAGTTAAGTCGAGCAAATATATCTCGGCATCTTGTAACTTTTCAGGCACTTTGCCTTCGACAATGCGCAGCGCCAAACCTTCAGCAATAGCCGTTTTGCCGACACCGGGTTCACCAATTAACAGCGGATTGTTTTTGTTGCGACGCGATAAAATGTGCATCACGCGATCAATTTCATCTTGTCTGCCAACAATGGTATCAATCTGACCTGCAGCGGCACTGACATTGAGATTCTCTGCAAATTTTTCTAAATTCTTACGCTTTTTCTTTTTTCTTTTATCATCAAAAGAACGTCCAGTTTGATTTTGTTTTGCACGAAACTTGTCTTGATTTGAATTTTGATTGACATTTTGATTGACGATTGCCTCAGTTTGTTCGTATTCTTCCTCATCTTGATCGTCAAAATTGTCATTAAAAGCACCACCTGTCATCATATTGAAAAGTGGATTATTTTCTAATTCTTCAGGATCTTGATTATCAATAAATTCTTGCATTTGACGTGATAAATTATCAATTTCGTCCGGCGATAAATTAACCTGTTTCATAATTTCGTCGATAATTGGAATATCCATTTTTTGGGCACATTCCATACAGACACCCTGCATTTCGGTTTTGCCATCGATTATTTTGGTGGTATACATCACCGCTATATTTTTATTACATATTGAACACTTTTTCATTTGAACTCCTAATTGTTCGTCAACAAATCTAATTCGTACTTAAGCTATAATTTAACACGGCTTTATGACGTAACTATGAACAGAATAAAACAAATAGATTATTGTTTAGTATGAACGATAGCGATTAGCGAGCATTTCGTTTGATACTCGCTGTTTTAACTGCTCAATTTCAACTAATAAACGCTGTTTGTCTTGATTTAACACACCGCGCAATTGTACGTAGTTTGAATTATGGTTAGCCCTAAAAAGCGTACCAGATAATTCGAGATTTTCTAAAATCAAATGCGCTTCGTCAAGTATCTCAAGTGGTGTCAATAGCACGAAATCTCCGTTGTCAACTTGTCTTTTAAGCTGTGTATTTGGCCTAATCATCAGGGTCATAAGGGCTAAATATTCAGGATTAATCTGATTTAATACGCGTGCTGATTCAACAGCATGTTCGCGACTGTGCACGGTACCACCTAACCCTAAAATGATGATTGCCGAATGTTTGATTGCTGCCATCTTTAATTTTTGACCAGCTTCAATAATATCATCTGTCGTGCAGTTTTTATCGACCATTTTAAGCACTTTGTCAGAACCTGATTCAATGCCAATATATATTTGCTTTAAGCCATGTTCGCGCAGTTTAATCAGCTCTTCAATTGATTTGTTCTTAACATCTTTAGCCGTTGCGTAAACTGCAACGCGTTCTAAGCGCTGATAGTTTCGGCTAAATTCATCAAGTATATCAAGCAAATAATCGGTTTTTAAGCAAAGCGCGTTGCCGTCAGCTAAAAAAACGCGTGCTACTGCAGACTTGTTTGAAACCCCTCTAATGTCTTCAAATACCGCCTTTCTCGGTCGCAATGCAAATGGCTTATCTTTATACATGTCGCAAAAAGTGCAGCCATTATGTGCACAACCATATGTGATTTGTAATATTAAACTATTGGCCTCGCTAGGCGGTCGATAGACTGATCCGTAATATCTCATAATCCCCTTATTTCTGTTCGTTTATTACTAAAAAATCATTTTTCAAAACGATATCTTCTGATATAATTATAAACGATAGTTTATCAGTATTTTATTAATTAATATTAATAAAACTTTGTCCGCAATTTATTACTTTCAATGTAACTGTTCAGTTAAAAGGCACTGTTTTGTGTCATCTCGACCGAAATGCAGTGAAGTAGAGATATCTCTTTATTACGCTACTTTTTGGTTAAACAATCTTAATATATATCATCATAATCAACTGTATTTTTTCTGATATTCTGCCGATAATCATAACATGAGATTGTCGAGGTAGCCAATGAATCATATTAGCATAAAACACAAAATTGTCATTCTTGTCTTTAGCGTAATTATTAGCATCACGCTGATACAGACAAATTATATTTTTAAAAATATCGAAAGTGAAATGCACCATCTAATTGAAAAATCGCTTGTTCGAAACGCGATTGAATCTGCACAGCGTACCTCAACACTTATCGAGGCGCGGTTTAATTACCTCAGTGACTTTGCAAAAATCTATAGTTTTCAAGAACTTCAAAAAAAAATTTCGCATAACAATAGCCACTCTTCACAACTATCAACATTTTGTAAAATGAGTTTTATTGACGTTAACGGAAAAGACACGCGCACTGGTCGCATTTATGATTTTAATTTTTTGCCTTATCACAATGCTTATATCGGGCGTCGCTTTCTTGGTAAACCGCAGTATAATTCTGAACTAAAAAAATATGTTATTACACTTTCTATCCCCGTTTACAAAGACAGCGTTTTTTCTGGTGTATTGATTGGCTATATGGATGCTAAAAATCTATCGCAGCTCTTAAATGATTTTTTGGGCTATGAGAATAGTTATGCTTATATCACTGATAGCGACGGCAATATCATAGCGCATCACGACTATTCATTTGTTGAAGAACAAGTTAACATTAACAACTTCGATACTTCGAAAAATTTTGCTGAAAGAAAATTTAACAACTTAAAATACTTTTTTAAACACAGTCTGCTCAAGCACTCGGGCGTTGGCTCTTACACAAAGAATAACGATGAATTTTTGGTGTCCTATTGTAAAATTGACTACACAGACTGGCGCGTCTACTATGCTTCAAAAAAAGATGTCGTCTTCGCCAGCATAGCGCATATTAAGGACATCTTTACTGCGATGAGCATGATTGCCAGTATGCTTAGTTTGCTAGCGGCATTAGCCGTTGCCAATCGTATCGCCAACCCACTGATTAAGCTGTCAAATAAGTTTATTGAGGCATCAAAGGGCAATTTAAACGTGCGAGCAGATCATATATCAAATGACGAAATTGGCGTTGTTTCACATAATTTTAATCAGTTGATGTCAAAGATAAACCAGCTTACTTTTTATGATGCGTTAACAGCATTACCAAATTCTAATGTGCTGATGCATGACATCAATTATCCAAGTGCTGATAAAGTGGCAACTTCTGATACACTGGCACTTATTTCAATCGACCGCTTTACGCGCGTCAACGAAATATACGGCATGGAAATCGGCGACAGAATACTAATCGCTGTAACACGACGTTTAAACAAGCTCTTAAAAGATAGTTGTACCATGTATAAGGGGCGCGGTGACGAATTTTTTATTGTCTTTCACAATGTCGACATTATTGAATCTGAAATACTCACGCAAAAGATTATCGACGTGTTACAACACCCTTATGTATTTGACAATAATCGTATCACGCTACACTTGAGCATCGGACTCGTTCATTACCATGTCAACAGCGTAGCGGCTAACCAGCTAATAAACAATCTAACACATGCCAATTTGCTTTCAAAGGCAACTCGCATGAATTCTTGGAACTGGTATAGTCCCAATACGCATCAACTCGACAAAAAGCGCGCTAAAATAGAAACCAAACTATTTAGCGCCATTAAAAATGACGAGTTTCATTTGGTTTATCAACCAATTTTTTCAATGAAAAATAAAATTACTGTAGGCGCAGAGGCACTTATCCGCTGGGACAATACTGAAATGGGTACCGTATCGACCGAACACTTTATTGCCATCGCTGAAGAAAATGGTTTTATCAAGATAATTGACCGTTGGGTATTTGAAAAGGCTTGCCAACAACTATGTGAATGGCAAAACGCAATTGACCTTTCAATTAATGTATCAGCAATTACCTTTGAAGATGCGAAATTCATTGACTTTATCGATAAAACACTAAAAACATACCCCGTTCAGCCCCAAAAATTACACATTGAGCTGACCGAAAGAGTTATCATGAATCGTCCTGCTGAAACAATCGAGAAGATGAATGCGCTTAATCAATTGGGGATTCGCTTTTCGCTAGATGATTTTGGTACTGGTTATTCTTCAATGAACTACTTATTTAAATTGCCAATTGAAATTGTTAAAATTGATCGTTCGTTTGTCAATAATATTGGTCGTGATTTACAAGCGACCGCCATTGTCAATGCCATCATTAAGATGTGTCAAGAAATTGGCTTATCGGTATTGGCTGAGGGCGTTGAGTCACTTGCTGAAGCCAACTATTTGAGTAATAAAAATTGCACATATGCGCAGGGTTACTTTTACGATAAGCCGCTCTTAGCGGAAGACTTTGCTGCACAGCATATCATTTCTCAAATAAAACTATAAATGAGGTTTAATATGCTAAAAAAAATTAGTAATATCATTTTTACATATGGTTTAATTGTCGGCGCTTTCATTATATTTCAACGCGTACAAGCTGCTTTAAATGGTGGCGCCTGCCCACTGCCAACACAACGGCCATGGCTTTATTCGGCAATTTTTGCTGCCCTCTTGTCAATTGTACTCAGCTATTTTGATGACAAAAACAACAAAAAACCTGACTAATGTCAGGTTTTATTTTTTATTCTTCTGCCAATAGCTCTGCTTGTCTTTGCGTGTTGAGCGCATCGATAATTTCATCAATATCACCGTCCATAAAAGCCGCCAATTTGTAAAGTGTAATCGGTATGCGATGATCTGTGACGCGGCCCTGCGGAAAATTATAAGTTCTAATTTTGCCACTGCGATCGCCCGTGCCAACTTGCGATTTGCGCGTTTCAGATATTTCAGATTGCTGTTTGGCAAGTTCTATATCATAGAGACGCGATTTTAACACTTGCATCGCCTTTTCTTTGTTCGATAACTGCGACTTGCCATCTTGACAAGTGACAACTAAACCACTCGGTAAGTGCGTAATGCGCACCGCGGAATCAGTGGTATTAACCGACTGTCCGCCATTGCCCGATGAACGAAAAACATCAACCCGAATATCATTTTGTTTGATTTCAATTTCAACGTCGTCTACTTCTGGCAAAACAGCAACTGTCGATGTCGACGTGTGGACGCGCCCCTGCGATTCGGTAGCGGGTACACGCTGTACGCGGTGAATACCGCTTTCAAATTTCAGGCGCGAATAAGCACCTTTACCGTTGATCATAAAGATAACTTCTTTGACGCCGCCAATGCCATTATCAGATGTCGACATCGTCTCTACTTTCCAGCGCTGTCGTTCAGCATAACGCATGTAAAGACGCATCAGTTCAGCGGCAAACAAACCAGCTTCATCACCGCCCGCGCCCGCTCTAATTTCAACGATGACGTTTTTATCGTCGTTCGGGTCTTTCGGCAACAACAGTAGTTTTAAATCATCTTCAATTTCCTGTTTTACCGCTTCGTTTTCTTTAATTTCTGCTTTTGCCAATTCGCGATAGTCTTCGTCGCTTTCGTTTTGTAGTATTTCTTTTGCTTCTTCTAACGCAGCTAAAACAGTTTTATATTCGCGAAACTTGACAATAATTGGCGCTAATTCGGCGTGTTCTTTCATCAATTTTTGCCATTCTGTTTGATTGCTGATAATTTCTGGGTCGGCAATTTTTATCTCTAAGTCTTGGTATTTTTCTTCTAAAATCGTTAGTTTATCTAGCACGTTTTACTCCTTTACGCCGTAAACAACGCGGTTTTTAGCCGCTAAATCGTTTAACCATTTTATGTCTTTAAAGCCATTTTGCCGCAGTATGGCAATGACCTCGTCTTTTTGATTATAGCCTATTTCATAGTATAATATACCACCTTTTTTGAGGTGCTGACACGCCACCTCACTTATTTGACGATAATAGTCTAAACCATCTTCGCCACCCGCTAATGCACTGTGCGGTTCGTAATTTAATACGCTTTTATCAAGTGTCGTCAACTGCTGTCTATCAATATAGGGCGGGTTGCTGACAATAAAGTCAAATTGTATTTTGCCAAAATTATTAAACAAGTCAGATTGCAATAACTTTATGCGTTCGATAACACCGTTTAACTGCGCGTTTTCTTTAGCACAAGCTAATGCCTCTGTCGATATATCACTTGCCCACACGTTTAGTTGCGGCGCATACTTGAGCAGTGCAATGGCAATGGCGCCGCTACCCGTGCCGATGTCTGCACCACGTAATGCACTTTGACCAATATGGTCTAAAATACATTCAACTAATACTTCGGTGTCAGGGCGCGGTATCAGCACGTTTTGATTTACCTTAAACTCTAAACCCATAAATGGTTTTTTACCGATAATATAGGCAATTGGTTCGCCCTGTTGACGCCGTTTGATTAACGCCATGACATCACTTTTTTGTCGGTCGCTCAACTGCTTTTCACCCTGTGTTATCAGCTGAACATCTGTCAAATGCAAACTGAATTGTAATAGCAAATCTACATCGAGCCGGGCTGTTGTCGAATAGGGTGTCAGTTCACTCATTAATTTTTTACGATAGGTCGCTAAAGTGGACAATTTGGCTCACCCTCGCCTGCAATCGCCGCTTCCATCGCTGCAATTGCCACCGCCAGTTGTTTAAGATTGGGTTCACGCGTTGTCAAGCGCTGCATCCATAAGCCGGGTTGACTTAGCGCATTCAAAAACAGATTGTCGTATTTAGCCGATAGCTTAAGTACTTCATACGAAATACCAGCAATAACAGGCATTAAGATTATTTTCATCAAGACACGATTTAATATTGATGACCACGTTACAAATGAAAACACGACGATACTAATTGTCAAGACAAAGAGCAAAAAACTGGTACCGCAGCGCGGGTGTATACGTGTAAAGCCAGTCGCATTCTCAGGCGTTAGCGGCAAACCCGCTTCAAAACAGTGAATTGTCTTGTGTTCGGCACCGTGATATTCGAAGACGCGCTTTATCTCACGCATGCGCGAAATAACGTAAATATAACCAACAAATAACGCTACTTTTATAATGCCCTCGATGAGCGATAAAAGAATAGTATTATTGACATTATCGCGCAACAAACCCGCTAAAAATGCTGGCAAAACACCAAACATCAAAAACGCCATGCCAAATGCCATGATGATAGATACAGCAATTAATATGCTGTCCGCTTTGTCTTTAAATGTTGCCTTGACCCACTGTTCAAATTTAGAGGGTTCTTCGTCTTCTTCCATATAGAATTCGGCTGAATAGGTTAACGCTTTAATGCCGATAACCATCGCCTTGATGAGTTCGACAACACCACGAACTAGTGGCAGTTTGAAAAAAGTCTGCTCAAACAATTTCGTTGTCTGCGTCACGCTTGTTTCAATATCGCCTTCAGGTTTGCGTACTGAAATGGCAATAGTGCGTCCATTTTTCATCATGACGCCCTCAATCAGCGCTTGCCCACCAATGTTGCAATATTTGTTTTTCATAGTTTCTCCATAACTAAGCGAAAATAAAAAGGATTAGCACTTTTCCTCCAAGCCCTAATCCACATTGATTACTTCATATTGTACTTCGCTCTAAATTTCTCAGCGCGTCCACCGCGTTCTACTTGTTTAACAGTTCCGGTAAAAAACGGATGGCATTCTGAACATATTTCTACGCGAATTTCTTTTTTCGTCGATTTTGTCTCAAATGAATTGCCACAAGCACAGTGTACTTTTGCCATTTCGTAATTAGGATGAATGTCCTTTTTCACTAAACTCACCTCTTTCTATATAAATTAATATTATCTTCTACTAAAACCACTAAATTATAGCACAAAGCCACTACGATTTCAAGTTAAATAGTACAACTTTCTATTTTTTTAGTATTCAATGCAATTATTCGCTAATATGCGGTGCGATAAATTTGTCTAGTTGTTCTGAAATGTGATTTATTTTTTGTTCAGCTAAGTCGGCACTGTCTTCCACTACCGAAAGGTAAAACTTTAATTTGGGTTCGGTACCCGACGGTCTAAGGGCAAACCACGACTGATCGTTGAGATAATATTTTAAAACATTTGACTTCGGTTGGTCAATTGGCGTCGTATTGCCAGCTTTTAAGTTGCGCGTTTCTGAACTTAAAAAGTCTGCAACTTTGACAATTTCTAAATCGCCAATTTTTTCTGCCGTGCGGAAAACCGAAATTATCTTCTGCATTTGTTCCATACCTGTTTTGCCTTTTAATACTTTGGCAATCAGCTTATCTTGATAGTAACCGTGTTTCTGATATATCTTTTCTAATACATCAAGCAAATTCATACCAAGTGTTTTATAGTATTTCGCCATTTCAACAAGCAGCATAATTGTTACGACGGCATCTTTATCTCTGGCATGCGTGCCAACTAAATAGCCATAGCTTTCTTCGTATCCCAATATAAAGGTATGGCTGTTGTCACGTTGATAGGTCTTAATTTTGTTGCCCATAAATTTAAATCCAGTTAGCGTTTCGTCGTGTTCAACGCCGTATTCTTCCGCAATGCGAAAGCCTAAATCACTGGTGACAACGGTTTTTACCATTATGGCGTTAACAGGTATATCGTGCTTTGAACTGAGCACATAATGCGTCAGTAACGCCCCCACTTGGTTACCGTTCAGTTTATGATAGCTCTCGTCTGTCTTGACCATCACACCGACACGATCCGCATCTGGATCCGATGCCAACAGTAATTCAGCGCCAACTTTTTTGCCCTCTTTAATTGATAATTCAAATGCCTGTTCTTCTTCAGGATTGGGCTGTTTAACCGTTGTAAACTCTGTATCTGGCGCCATTTGCGCTTCGACATAGTGCATATCTTTAACATTTAACGCTTTCATTAAGCGCTTGACAATCATACCACCTACACCATGTAAAGGCGAATAGCTTATTTTCATAGGTGTTTGATATGCCTCAGGTCGAATAATTTGTTTTTGAACAGCTGCTAAATAAGCATTATCGATTTCTTTTCCGACAAACTTAACTAGACCTTTCGCTTGCGCTTCAGCAAAATCAATATAATTAATAGCAGTAAAATCTGTTACATTTTCAACTAATTGGGTCAAGATGTCGGCTTCGGTTGGCATCAGTTGCGCACCGTCATCGCCATAAACTTTATAGCCACTATATTCAGGTGGGTTATGGCTTGCCGTCACCACGACACCCCCTGTAGTATTGAGAAAGCGAATCGCGAACGATAACTCTGGTGTACTGCGCAAAGCATCAAATAAATAAGTTTTAATACCATTCGCAGCAAATACGGCAGCCGCTTCACGTGCGAAAAAATCAGAGAAGCGTCGATTATCATGTGCAATCACACAAGTCGCTTCAGAATTTTTTGACAACAGATAATCGGCATAACCTTGACTTGCCTTTCTAATATTGTATTTGTTCATGCGATTTCTGCCAGCACCTATCACCCCACGCATACCTGCTGTGCCAAAGCTAAGTGCCTTATAAAATCTGTCTTCGATTTCCTTTTCGTCGTCAAGGGCAGCGAGTTCGGCTCGAAAATCATCATCAAACGCCTCGTCGACTAACCATTTTTCATAAATTTCTCGATAATGCATATTTCACCTCGCTATTTTTTCATAAATCGTGTTGTAAAATTTTATGCGATTTTCTTCACTAATCATGTTAATACGGGTTATTAATTTTCTGATAATCTTGCGTTTTGGCTTAAAGATGTTGCCAGGTTGATATTTGTCTTGTATTGCAGCTTCAAAGTTTTTTAGCGTCCACACTTTAAAGCGCTCAATACCTAACGATTCAGCAATTTTTTCAAGTAATCTAAGGTAGATAACATCATAACCAGCCGTTTGCTTTAAGTCGAGAATTGTTGCCAGTTCGGGCAGTAAAACTTCAAATACGAAACGCATATCGTCAATGTCATCTGAGATCAATAACTGTTTTAAATAGTGACAAGCCGCTTTGTCAATGCGCTGAAATCTGTCTATTATCGCCCTAGTATCAGCAACATCTTTAATGTAATATTTATGACCTTGATAGCCTTGATACGAACGCAGCGTGTCATAATAACCCAACGACATATTGCGCATTGCTTTTTGCGGCGAAACTTCTAAGATGCCACCAGTGTTATCAACCGATGAAATCGTTCGTTTTTTTGTTTCGTCGGTGGTTTGATTAAACCCAATTGCCTTTAAATCAATTGCCGTAAAATTAGTGCCACCCATTCGTTTTGCCAAATTTATCGGCAGGTTATCATAAAACCCACCATCAATCATGAGTTTGCCAAATTTACGTTCTAACTTGAAAACCGGCAAACTGGCACTGGCAATTAAATAATCGTGCAATTGCCCTTCGGGAATTTGATCAATTGATAGTTCAAGCGGCTTAAAATCAGTCAGCGAAAAGGTTACAATGCCCAATTTTATACGCGATTTGCGCACCGCACTTTCGTCGATATAATTCGCTACTATTTCACGTAATGGCGTAATATCAAGCCCACTTTGACTAATTGTTTTGGCAAATAATTCGAACACTTGTTTAAAATCTTTGCCATCGACATCATAATTGACAAGACGTTCTAAAATATTGCCGTCTGCTTTAATCATTTGGTCAATCGTCATTTCTGACCAGAGCTTTTGAGCGACTTCGTAGTCATTCTGAACGTATAACGCGGCATTTAGCGCACCAATTGAAGTTCCGGTGACAATTTCAAATGATTGATTTAATTCGTCAAGTGCGCGCCAAGCCCCAATTTGATAGGCGCCTTTAGCGCCACCGCCACCTAATACTAATGCGTTCATTTGACCTCCTCACGCGACTAAACACACTCAAAAAACCAAGATTTACCACTACATTTGATATGACACACAATAGTAAAACCTGATAGCATCATTACTGTATTACTAAATCATTATGTTATTGGTTTTATACCCAAATTGATAAAAAAATAGCGTATCTTTAGCGCGTTTTTAAAATTTGGCGCGGCTTTTCGGTGTAGTGCTTTTCAAAAAAGATGGAAAACGCCGCTTGGTCTAAATCTTTACCGATAAACACCAAATTCGAAAGTGGTTTGTCAACTAATTGATAACCAAATTGATTATCGACAATATCAATGCGATAGTATTTACCGTTCATTTTGATACCGCCTTTGGCTCGCATAATTTTACCAAATCTACCTGCTAATAACGCGTTAAAACACGTGCCCATCTGATTGGCGTTGTCAAATGCAACATTTTCATACGCCAATGTCATGGCATGGTAATGGTAGTCGCTTTCTTTAACTTCACTTAGTGGTTTAAGCGCTTCAATTAGTATTTGCCAATCTGTTTTGTCAAAGAAACGATAGTGTTTATCTGCTACTTTTGACGTTGTATGTTCTGCAAAGTGCGCGGCAGCCTCATTAAAAGCTGCACGATCAGCCTCTTCTGATTTCGATAAAATAATGTAGTTGGCATTTTGCAAACTATCAAGATAAAGATCTGGATAATCTGCTTCTATTTTTTTGTAGCGGGTCATTTCCAGTATGGCTATACTGCCAATATACTGAATGCGTTCGTATTCAACTTTTTTAATGCGTTTAATTAAAGCGCTCAGCGAACACAGACCGGTTGGTTCAATAATTAAATAGGCCGGATCAACCGTGTTGGCAATACTTAAAACAGCATTTTCTAATTCTTCGCCCCGTGTGCAACAGGCACAGCCCTCATCAATTGCGTAGGTCAAATTGTCTTCATTAGAAAGAAGCTCGCGATCTACATCGCGAGCATAATCGTTTTCAAGAATGACGACATTCTTGAGCTGTTTAACTAATTCTTGTAAAAAAGTTGTTTTACCCGCGCCTAGAAATCCGGATAAAATTAGTACTTTCATCTATTTTTTCTTTAGGTCTTCTGCAACGACGACAACTGGTTTAATTAAATCTCTTGGCTTGTCTTTCATTAACAATAAGGCTTCTTCAATGTGCTCGAACCCTTCAAAACGATGCGTTACTAACTTAGAAAGATCTAATTTGCCAGTAGAAACTAATTTAGCTAATTTTTCGAGTCTTAAGCGACCACCTGGTGTAAGACCACCCATAATCGCTTTGTGACCCATACCAACACCCCAGTCTTCACGCGGAATTTTAACGTATTCACCACTACCTAAGTAGTTGACATTACCAATTCTACCACCAGCTTTCATAGCACGAACAGCTTCTTGGAATGTGTCGACAGTACCGCCAGCGATAATAACTTTATCAACGCCTTTGCCATCTGTCAGTTCCATAATCTGCTCATCAATAGTGCCTTTTTTATAGTCAATAATATCGGTAGCGCCGTAGAACTTAGCAGCTTCAACACAGTTAGGGCGTGTTCCAACAGCGTAAATACGTGACGCGCCGCGCAAGTTTGCACCAGCCACAGCCATTAAGCCAACTGGACCAATACCGACAACTAACACTTCGTCACCAAACTGAACATCTGCTAATTCAACACCGTGAAAACCGGTTGGAACCATATCAGATAACATTGGTGCTAAAACCGGGTCAACACCTTCAGGAATAAGCGCTAAGTTACCATCTGCATCATTGACATGGAAGTATTCGCCGAATACACCGTCTTTAAAGTTGGAGAACTTCCAACCAGCTAACATGCCACCCGAATGCATTGAGTAACCAGCTTGCGCTTCCAATGAGTTCCAATCAGGTGTAATTGCAGGAACAAGTACGCGATCGCCAACTTTGAAGTCTTTGACCAGTTCACCAACTTCAACGATTTCACCAGCACCTTCATGGCCAAGAATCATATCGTGACGCTCACCAATAGCACCTTCCCAAACCGTATGAATATCAGATGTACATGGGGCTAGTGAAATAGGCTTACAAATAGCATCTAGTGGTCCACAAACTGGTTTTTCTTTCTCAATCCAGCCTGCTTTACCAATTCCTAACATCGCAAAACCTTTCATAAAAAATCCTCCTTATTAGCGCTTTAAAAAATGTCATAGCAAAACTTAGCTGTCGTACAGAACGTCAACGTGCGCTAAAGCTTACGTCATGCATTCAACAGTCAATTTTACACAAAGTGTGTAATCGCTCAGCTATAATATTATACCGTTTTTGCCAATCATTTCGCAAGCAAAATATTTTTGTATATCGAAATATATGTTTTTATATAAATAGAGCTATTTAAATGGTAAAGTATACCTTACTGTCGTTCCCTTTGATAACGCTGTTTCGACATCAATACCATAATTTGAACCGCAGATCAGTGCAATTCTGCGTTTGACATTGACTAATCCAATACCACCCAGCGGCATTTCACTTTTTGGCGATGACAATTGACTGTCAAAACCAATGCCATTATCTGTTATGACTATGATGAGCTTATCATGTTGTTTAAAGTAGTCAATTGTAATTAAGCCCCCTTCGTCATAACTACTAATGCCGTGATAAATAGCATTTTCAACGATTGGCTGTAATATTAATTTGGGCACTTCCACGTGATTTAAGTTGGTTTGACCAGTTATTTTATAGTCAAAGCGATCGCCATAGCGATATTGCTGAATGGTCAAATAATCTTCGACATATTTTAGCTCGCTTTCTAGCGAAATGGTTAACTGTTCAACATTTAAACCCATACGCAACATATCGCCAAGTGACTTGGTTACTTCAATAACGCCTTGTGTATCTTCAAATTCAGAAAGCCAGACAATTGTGTCAAGTGTATTGTACAAAAAATGCGGATTAATTTGACTTTGCAGCATTTTAATACTCTCAAGCCGCCTAATTTCTTCAACCGCTTTTAAATCATCAATTAAATCTTTAATGCGCGTTACCATCGCATTGTATTGCGCAGTAAGCGACTGCACTTCATAGGTCGCGCTACGGTCGATATCAAGCAGTTGCCATTGTTCGCCTGTTTCTTTCAGCG
>PDWI01003655.1_pt1 | contig 21486 bp, 17 predicted proteins | sample 1430891 | NCBI WGS metagenome assembly PDWI01 (sample SAMN01162508, study PRJNA174530) | Oral metagenome, whole genome shotgun sequencing project. | biome: Marine environment; feature: Marine mammal; material: Swab sample of the gingival sulcus; isolation source: swab sample of gingival sulcus... | reverse complement strand
TCCTATAATATATGGTATCCTTTAGCTGTCAATAAAGAATACCAAATAAAAATAAGGCACGGGAAAAAGATGGACAAAGCCGTGATAAAAAGAATGGAACAAAATTTTATAGAATTGAATCTTCTCAACGAAGGTATAAAAGGCGTTGCTTACGGACAAGTATGTGCAATTTATCAAGACGATATTTTAATAGCTGCAGGGATAATTTCCAATGATGAGGATGAACAAAATGATTAATAATAAATACGATAAGAAAGAAGCTATAGTTATTAAAGATAAAAAAATAACTTACAAAGAATTTAAAAAAAATATTAATATTTTTCAGTCTTCTCTACCTAAGCAAAAAATTGACAAAATTGCCATATTAGCAGAAAACTCTCCCGAATGGATATACGCCTTTTATTCTTGCTGGCTTAATGAAAGTATAGCCGTTCCTTTGGACTTTATGGCATCAATAGATGATTTAACTTACATGATTAAGGATTGTAAACCTGAAGTTATATTTACAGATAAAAATAATAAAGAAAAAATTAATAAAATATCCCCAAAGCTAGATTATAAAATTAAAATTATAGTATTTAATGAAATAAAAGATAAAAATATTAATAATATAAACAAAGATTTTGCTTTAAAAACAAATGATGAAGATACTGCCGTTATAGCTTACACTTCAGGGACAAGCGGTAATCCTAAAGGAGTTATGCTATCATTTAAAAATCTAATAGTAAATGTAAAAGCCGTATGCAGTCAAGAAGCAAATATTTACAAACCAGACAGACCGGTTCTTGCCATACTTCCTTTTCATCATATATTACCATTGGTAGGTCAAATGTTATCAACTTTTTATTGCGGTGCCACTCTTGTCTTATCTCCATCTATGCAAGCGTCTGATTTAGCACAAACCATGAAAAACAATAAAATTAGAGTAATGATTGGAGTTCCAAGACTGTATAAAATATTATACGAAAAAATAAATGAAAAAATAAATGCAAATATTCTAACTCGAACTCTCTATAAAACAATAACAAAAATTAACAATAAGAAAATAGCGAAAATAGTGTTTAAAAAAGTACATAAGAGTTTGGGCGGAGTTAGCATAATGGTTAGTGGTGGTGCGGCATTGGACGATAAAATTGGTCATTTTTTCTACAATCTGGGATTTAATATATTGGAAGGCTACGGAATGACAGAAGCTGCTCCAATGATAACATTTCCTCGTCCTCATAACAATGTAATAGGGACTACAGGGCAAGCTTTACCTCAACTTGAAATAAAGATAAAAGACGGAGAGATAATAGCAAAAGGTCCCAATATAATGAAAGGTTATTACAATAATCCCGATGAAACACAAAAAGTTATAAAAGACGGCTGGCTTTATACCGGTGATCTCGGAGAAATGGACAATAAAGGATTTCTTAGAATAACAGGCAGAAAAAAAGAGATTATAATTTTAAACAACGGTAAAAATATCAATCCTTTAGAGCTAGAAGAAAAAATAAGAACCGGCTCTCCTGCAATAATAAAAGATATAGCTGTTATTTTTTATAATAATGCTTTGCACGCACTGATTATGCCAAAAGAAGCGATAAAAAGTCAGAATACAAATATAGAAGAAATAATAAAAGAAAAATGTCTTAATGAATATAATAAAGAAATTACCCCGTACAAAAGAATTGTTAATTTTACTATTATAAACGAAGAAATCCCGAAAACAAGATTAGGGAAGATACAAAGGTTCAAATTAGAAGATTTAGTAAAAAAATATCAAGGACAAAAAGAAATATACAAAGATGAAAGCGATAACTCGGAAGAATATCTTTTATTAAAAAATTACTTAGAAAAAGAATGTAAAAAAGAAATTTCTCTTAGCTCCCATTTAGATTATGATTTAGGCTTGGACTCTTTGGCAAGAATTAATCTTTTGGATTTTATAGAACAAACTTTTGGTATTTACATAAAAGAAAATGAACTGAATAAATTTGATACAGTAAAAAAACTGCTTAAATATATTAAAGAAAACAGTCAAGGAATTAATCACTCCGAAATAAAATCATGGTCAGGAAATCTAAGACAAAAGAATAATCTTAAACTACCTGCTACTTGGCCTACATTGTCCATAATAAAAAATATCAGCAAAGTAATATTCAACATCTATTTTAAATTAAGCGCTAAAGGTTATGAAAAATTACCCGACGGTCCTTGTATTATTTCTCCTAATCATCAAAGTGTTTTCGACGCTCTTTTTATCACTTCTTTTATGAAAAAAAATATAGTTAAAAACACCTATTTTTATGCAAAAAAAGAACATTTTCAAAATAAAATATGGAGATCTTTTGCTTCACGAAATAATATTATTATTATTGATATAGAAAAAAATGTCAAAGAATCTATACAAAAATTGGCACAAGTTTTAAAAGAAGGAAAAAAAATTGTAATATTTCCCGAAGGTACAAGAAGTCAAACAGGAAAGATAAACCAATTTAAGAAAACATTCGCAATTTTGAGTACAGAACTTAATGTACCCATAATACCGGTAGTAATAAAGGGAGCTTTTCAAGCATTGCCAAAGGGAAAATTTTTTCCAAAAATAAGAAGTAAAATAGAGATAAACTTTTTACAGGCAATAGAACCCAAAAATCATACTTCCGAATCTCTCAAAAATCTGGTCGAAGAAAGAATTAAAATGATGTTAGAGGATTAAAAACAAACATCTTTATCATTAAGGAGAGTTGTATCCCACTCCTTAATTAGTTCTATTTCTTCCTCACTTATCTTTTCATCGACTAATATCTCTGCTATTACAGCTTTGCCTAAAATCAAAATTACCTTAGCTTTAATATAATCTTCAAACTTATCATAAAGCCTGCCACTGCTATAAGTTCCTTTTACTCCTGTCCAAACACTATTTGAAACATATCCTACAGTACCTAAAGATAAAGTTCCTGCCTTAATAGCTTCCGTATCATAGTCATTTTTATAATCTTTACACAATATTAATTGTTGATCTAATTCAAAAATTTCCATACCATAGTAATTTTTCATTCCAACAATTGTAACTAACATTATAAAAACACCAAATTTTCTATTTAAGTTCCAAGGGGGGAGTAAGCTCGGTAGGCATTATCCTTATAATATAATTTAAAGCCTCGTCTGCTTTTTCTTTAACATTAACAATTAAAGAAACTTTTTTTAAATTTTTTATTTCATTATTATTATAAAAGTCCAAAGAGGTATTAAAAATTATGGCAACCGCTTTTTTAAAGGGAAATTTAAAAACACCGGCAGAAATAACAGGCATAGCCAGACTGTTAAATCCTTTTTCCTCAGACAATTGTAAAGATGAAAGAACAGCTTGCCTTAACAATTCCTCTTCATTATTATCTCCGCCTTGCCATATAGGCCCTACTGTATGTATTACGCCCTTATAATTCAGTTTACCGGCACAAGTCATTACTGATTTACCGGTTTTTAAAGGTGCCTTTTCCCTGCTCTCCACGACTAAATCTTCACCCGCACCTTCGGCTATTAAAGCGGCAACTCCTCCTCCGTGTATCAATGATTCATTCGCAGGATTAACTATAACATCAGTATCGGCGTCTAACAAAGAACCGTAATTGAGGTAAAAAACGCCCTCGTTCATTTTTTTTTCTAAAAGTATTTTCATTATAAACTCCTAAGAGAACCTTTTAAATATAGATTTACAACCAAAAAGCAATTTTTCTTGCGAGAAAACTTTTTCCAACTCCTCTAATGAACAAAGCTCCAAAATATCGGGATCATTTAATATCAGTCCTCTAAAACTCTTCTGTTCTGTCCAAGATTTTAAAGCATTTTTCTGTACCAGTTCATAAACTTTTTGTCTTGGTACTCCCCTGTCCAATAAGAGAGTCAACACTTTTTGAGAATAATATACTTCTTGAGTAAGGTCTAAATTTTTCTTTATATTTTTAGGATAAACATTCAAATCACTTAAAACCTCAATCATATCTTTTAAGATAAAAATTGTAGCATGAAAAGAATCGGGGAAAATAACACGTTCGGCAGAAGAGTGAGAAATATCTCTTTCGTGCCACAATAAATTATTCTCAAAAGCAGTGCTTATATTTGCTCTTACCAATCTTGCCAAGCCGGATACTCTTTCGCATTTAACGGGATTTCTCTTATGAGGCATTGAAGAAGACCCTTTTTGACCGGAAGTAAAAGGTTCTTCCACTTCCAAAACTTCTGTTCTCTGCAAATGCCTAATTTCAATGGCAATTTTCTCCAATCCGCAACTTATTGAGGCAAGAGCATAAATGACCTGCATATGCCTGTCCCTTTGAATAATTTGAGTTGAAACCTTACAAGGCTTAAGACCCAATTTCTTTAATGCCATTTCCTCACCTTCGGCAGAAAAATGTATATATGTGCCTACAGAGCCGGAAATTTTACCCACGGACATAACTTCTTTTGCCTGTTTAAGACGTTCAATATTTCTTCTTAATTCTTCAAGCCAAATTAAATATTTTACACCAAATATAACCGGCTCCGCATGTATTCCGTGACTTCTTCCTATACTCACTAAATCTTTATATAAAAAAGCCTTTTCTTCTAAAATTTTCTCCAATTTAGAAGCATAATCCAAAGTTAAATCCAAAGAACGTACTATCAGTAAAGAAAGAGCAGTATCAACAACATCATATGAAGTAATTCCCTTATGAATATAAGCCGAATCAGAACCTATAAATTCTTCCACAGAAGTTAAAAAGGCAATAACATCATGTTTGCATGTTTTTTCTATTTCATCTATTCTCTGAATATCAAAGCTACTATTACTTCTGATATTCTCCATGCTCTCATCAGGAACTTCTCCCCAATAATGCCAAACCTCTGTGATAGCTTTTTCTACCTCCAGCCAGGTTCTGTATTTATTCTCACGACTCCATATATGAGAAATTTCTTTAACTTCATATCTGCCTATCATTTTCTCTCCTCATAATTTTTTACATTTTTTCGGGTACGGGAATACCGCAAATATTAAATAAACTTAATAATACATCTTTAACCAAAGAAATAATTAAAATCCTCAAAGCCTGCTTTTCTTTATTACTCTCCTTTAATATAGGATAGTTATGATAATAATTGTTAAACTTTTGACAAATTAAGTAAGTGTAAGAAGCTATTGAAGAAAGTTCTGCTGTTTCCACTCCCTTTTGTACTATTAACTCACACTCAAAAAGAGTTAATAATATCTCATGAAAAGAATCATACTCCTCTTCACTTAAAATATTAATATCATAATCCCCTGCTCTCTCGATAACAATCCCCTGCTCTTTTAATTTATTGAAGATACTGTTAATTCTTACCATGCTGTATTGAAGATAAGGGCCTGTATCTCCTTCAAAAGAAAGTGCCTCTTTAAAATCAAAAGCTATAACGGAATTGGATACAAACTTAATCATAAAATATCTTAAAGCACCGACGGCAATATCCAAAGCTATTTCTTGCATTTTATCTTCATTTAATTGAGGATGTCTTTTTTTTATCTCATCAAAACTTTTTTTCTTAAGTATTTCAATTAAATCAGATGCTTTGATTGCTCTGCCTTTCCTGCCCGATACCTCAACATAAGCCTTATTCTCTTCTTCTTTATCTAAAGGAAGATTTAATTCCTTAACGCAAGCAGGAGTTAAAGCTACCATTTCATAAGAATAATGGATAAAATCTTTCCTTTCTTCTTTTTCTTTATTTAAAGATTGCAAAACTTGAGAAATAATATTTTGTAAATATGCTTGACGACAATCAATCACATTATATGCTCTTTGTGCAGAACCAAAATTATTTGGATTTTTCTCTCCGTCCTTATCAAGCGTGATATACACCTTTTTCCCGTCATTATATGATGAAAATTCCTTATATAAAAAATCTCTTTTAAAGTAAGCGGTTTTCCACATGGAATAGGCTATATCTTTCCCTATATAAGTTACAGTACCGTTTGATCTGGTAATAATTTTTTCTATATTCTCTTTTTCATACAAAATAACCTTGCAATCTTTTTTTTCCGGATCCTCGGAATCATACATTATTCCTTGAGAAGTCAAAACTTCTTGAGCTTCTTTAAAGAAATCCATTGCTATAATATCACTTTCTCTAACCAGCAAATCATATCGAATATTTAAAGACTCCATAATTGCCATATGTTCTTTTAATACTTCATGAGCAATATATGAACTCATACTGTATTCAGGCTCTGTTTTATCTTCTATTTTCTTATGAACCGCAGACCTCTCCAACTCTTTGGAATTGTCCGACTTAAAGATATTATTAACTTCAGAATATAATGTCCAAAGATAATCGGATAAATTACTAATATTTTTGACCTCGTCTAAGCTCATATTTTTATAATAAAGTACTCCCCAGACCACATCAGCCAATTGTATTCCCGTATCATCGAGATAATTTTCAACCTCAACTTCCCAACCAAGGAATCTCAAGGCTTTTGCCAACATATCTCCTAGGCAAGCATTCCTTAAATGTCCTATATGTGCCGATTTATTTGGATTTATACTTGTATGCTCCACTATAGCCTTTAAGCCATTACTTTTTATCCCCTTAAAATCTTTGTCAAGAAGATGAGTTAAGAGGAAATCTTTTTGAAAATATATGTTTAAGAAACCGCCTTTTTCTACTTTGATATCGCTTATCATTTTTTTGTCTTCAATAATTTTGCCTGCCAAATCTTGTGCAATCACAAAAGGAGCTTTCCTTAATTTCTTCGCCAAAGTAAAAGCCAAAGGCGTTGATAAATCTCCGAATTTTCTTTCCGGCGGTATCTCAAATTTTATATCTTTGTCGGATAAATCCAAATCTTTTAATATATCTTTTAACTTTTCCCTTAATTTTTTCTCAATACTTATCATATTAATCCTTCTAAATGTAAATATTGATTCCAAAAATTTAAAATAGGATAAATTTTATCTTCCTGCATAATCAAGGTGATTTTAGAAAGAGAACAATTTTCTTGAGTAAAACTCCTTCCCTGCTGAACATCAATATTTAAGATATGAGACAACAATGCTCTGTTTACGGCCGAATGAGCAACAATAAATAAAGTTTTAAAATCTTCTTGAATTAATTTTAAAATATCATCTTTTACCCTTAAATAAACATCTTGATAACTTTCTCCTCCGGGCAAAGGGATATCTTTATTATAACGCCACTTCAAACAATAATCGGGCATTTCTTCTTCATAACTTTTAAAACTCTTGCCCTCATAGTCCCCTATATCCATCTCAACCAAAGAAGATAAGGGTCTTAGTTTAGGCCTTTTTTGCCGACCGGCTATAATCTCTGCCGTTTGGGCAGCCCTTATTAAAGGAGAATGCACAATTAAATCACTCTCAACCTCGGATAACTCTTTTGCCGCAGCTTGAGCTTGTTCCTTTCCCCTATTATTTAAAGGGACATCTATAAGCCCTTGCATCTTCTTTTCTTCATTATAATCAGTTAATCCGTGTCGTATCAAAAATATCGATTTTTTAATCTTTTTCATTTTATTACTCTCTATCTATTAGGCTACATTATATTATAAGTGTACCTCTAAATCAATTTAGTGTATGCATACATATAGAAAATCTGATTTAGCTTCACATATGTATATAACTTTATACAAATACTTTTGTTTTTATACAAGATAAAGTATAATAAAGAATCTTAGGAGCTTAATTATGGAAATAAATACAAAAATTTTAGGAAATATTGTATTCCAAGAAGAGAGTATCATAAACCTTAAAGAAGGTTTAATTGGATTAGATGATAAAAAAAAATTTATTCTTATAGAAAAAGAGAATTTCAAACCTTTTTCCTATTTACAATCAACGGAGAATGGAAATTTCTCATTAATTGTAATCAACCCTTTTTTATTAAATCCAAACTTAGAGTTACAAATTGACGAACCAACCTTAGATTCTCTAAATATTAAATCTATTCAAGATATGCTTGTATTGAGCATAGTAGTCTTTGCAAATAAAATGGAGGATATAAGTGTCAACTTTAAAGCTCCAATAATTATAAACATTCATGATAAAAAAGGTAAACAAGTTATAGTAGACAACCCTGAACTCACAGTAAATATGCCTCTTTTTCAAAAAATATCTATAACAGAAAATAAAGGGAGGCAACTCTAATGTTAGTACTAAATAGGAAAAAAAATGAGAGTATTATCATTGGCAATAACATAGAGATTAAAATATTAAAAATATCTCCCAATTGTGTACAGATAGGAGTTGACGCTCCCCAAAGTCTATCAATATTTAGAGATGAAGTTTTTAAAGAAATCAAAAAACAAAATCTAGTAGCATCAAAAAGTATAGATAATCAAAAAATTACCAATATCGCAGATATGTTACAAAAATTAAATACAAATGAACGAGAAGATTAAAACTGTACGTTATACAATAAAAGGTCGTGTTCATAATGTTGGATTTAGATACTTCGTTTTAAGAAATGCTGAAAAATTAAATATTAAAGGTGAAGTTAAAAATTTATCTAAAGGAGTAGTAATGGTAATTGCACAGGGTAATAAACAGACTTTAGCCCAATTAGAACTTATGCTTTTTAAAGGTCCTTCTTTTGCTAAAGTTTTAGATTTACAATCCTCTATAATTAATACGGATAAAATATATAGCCATTTCTCCATAATAAGATAATAAGGAATATAAATTTGAATTTAATAGAAAGGCTTGAATTTTATTACAATAAAGTAGATTTAGATAAATTTATACCCGAAAAGCCAATTAACTTTAACATTTATATTAAACAAACAAATAATTTTATTCTTTACAAAGACAGGAATTTTAATTTAACAAAAATAGATATTAATAGACTAAAAGATAAGGGTATTAAAAGTGTCTATATACATAAAAAAGAAAAAAAATCTTTTAAAACATATATAGAAGAGAACATAGATAGATTATTAGACTCTGATAATGTCGATATAAAAAAAAAATCAGAAGCACTCTTTAATTCTACAGTTAATGTCATTGAAGATATTTTTAAAAATCCAAGGTCAGGAAAATCAATAAAGAGATCAAAAAAACTAATAAGCAATTCTGTAGACTTTATAATGTCAGAGCCGGAAGCCTTTGTGAATCTATTAAAAATAAAGAAGTACGATTATTATACTTATACTCATTCCGTAAATGTATGTATCTTCTTGATATCTCTGGCACAAGAGATGGGAGTCAATGACCAAAAAACATTAAAAGAAATAGGAGAAGGGGGCTTATTACACGATTTAGGTAAAAGTATGATAAGTCCTAAAATAATAAACAAACAAGGAAAACTCACTGATAAAGAATGGGAAATAATGAAAAATCATCCCGCTTACGGCGTAAAAATAATAAAGGATAGTGGCAGAGAGATATCTCCCATAAGTTTATCTATAATAGGTCAACACCATGAGAAGCTAGATGGTAGAGGATATCCTTTAGGATTAAATTCGAGCGAACTAAGTTCGTTCGTTAAAATGTCAACTATAGTTGATATTTACGATGCTGTTACCACAAATAGGTCTTATTCAAAAGCAAGGACACCGTTTGAAGGAATTGAGATTTTATTAAAAAATAAAAACAGTCTTGATAATAAGATTCTACTGAAATTTATTAAGATGTTAGGAGTTAAAGGAAAAGGGGAAAAAAATGAAAAGAGCATTAATAAGTGTGTATGATAAAAATAATATTGAAAAAAGTGCCAAAGTATTATCTGATAATAATTGGGAAATAATCTCAACGGGAGGAACAGCAAAATATCTAAAAGATAAAGGAATAAAAGTGAGGGAAGTAAGCGATATTACAAACTTTCCCGAAATATTATCCGGCAGAGTCAAAACTCTAAATCCAATGATTTTCGGACCTATATTGGCAGAACATAAAGAGAAACACCTTAATGATTTAAAAAATCATAATTTAACACCCATTCATTTAGTGATTGTAAACTTCTATCCTTTTGAAGAAGCTTTAAAACAAAATAGCGACAATCTTCAATATATGATTGAAAACATCGATATAGGAGGGCCTTCTATGGTAAGAGCTGCCGCCAAAAACCATAAATATGTGACGGTAGTAACAGACCCTAAAGATTATCTTAAAGTAACATCAATGATTGTAGATAAAGATGGAATTAATGATAAAGAACGTTATAATTTAGCAAAAAAAGCATTTGCCTATACTTCTTTTTACGATTCAATGATTGCCGAATACCTATATAATAGAGATGATGATAATCAAGAAAGAACTTATTTCTCAATTCACGGAAAAGAAAAAAATAGCTTAAGATATGGAGAGAATCCTCATCAAAAAGCTTCATTGTACATAACAGACAATAAATCTCCATTAAATAATTTCATACAACATCAAGGAAAAGAGCTTTCCTTTAATAATATTCTAGACTTTTCAATGACCTATGAGTTAAGCAATGAATTTAAAGATGAACCTTTCGCATTAATTGTTAAACATCAAAATCCATGTGGAGCTGCTATAGGAAAGGATATTGAAGAAGCTTATAAAAAAGCTTTAAGCACAGACCCAAAATCAGCGTTTGGGGGTATTGTCGCCTTAAATCAAAAAATAAACAAAAAATTAGCAAGCACAATGAAAGAAATGTTCTTTGAAGTAATTATTGCTCCCGCTTATGATGAAGAAGCTCTTAATATTTTCAAAAAGAAAAAAAATCTAAGAATTATAGAAATTCCTTTTAATTATCAAGAAAAAAAAGATTTAAGAATTGTTCCTGGCGGATTTCTACTTCAAGAAAGAGATAATAAAAGTTTAGATAAAAATAATTTATCATCAAAAACAGGATCAAATATCAGCGAAAAGGATATGGCTGACATAGATTTTGGCTGGAAAATAATAAAATATGTAAAATCAAATGCAATTATTTTAGTAAAAGACAAAAAATTAATAGGAGTGGGTGCAGGACAAATGAGCCGTGTGGACTCAGTTGAAATTGCAATAAGAAAAGCCCAAAGTTCCATAAAAGATTCAATGATGCTATCTGATGCTTTCTTCCCTTTCCCAGATTCTATTGAAACTGCTGCTCAAGCAGGTATAAAAACAGTAGTTGAACCAGGTGGATCAATTAGAGATGATGAAGTTATAAAAACAGCAAAAGAAAAGGGAATTAACTTAATTTTTACTCATCAAAGACATTTTAAACATTAAAAAACAGACTTACACAGCCCTACGGGGATTCGAACCCCGGTTTGATGACTGAGAATCACCCGTCCTAACCCCTAGACGATAGGGCCAAAATGGCTGGGATGCAGGGACTCGAACCCCAACTCTATGATCCAGAGTCATATGTCCTGCCAATTAGACGACATCCCATTTCTTTAGTCATTATATACTTAATAAAAAAATTGTCAAGACTCCAATTTATAAAATCAAGACATTTTTTATTTATACCTTACTCTATACAACCTATAATCAACGATAAATAAAAATTATAACTATTTTTATCATTATAAAAATTTTAGAATTTAGAAGAAATCTCTATATAATAAGCTTGAAATACTCAATTTTTAATGTTAAGCAGTCAAGAATATACAATCACTGCATTAAAACTTTTTTAATTTATAACACTATACCTTTAATGATAGAAGGCTCTACACTAAAATTTAAAATAATACATCTTTAGTCTTAAGCAAGCACTCAAACACAATCATTAACTCACTATATGAAAATGAAAATAATAAAAAATATAAGGAAAAAAAAGCGTGATAATACCAATTACAAAATAATAGACATTTTTGAACCTATATGTTATTATTTCAAAAATTAAATAAAGTTTTTAACTGCATTTAATAATAATATAATCTAAAAAATGCAAGAAATAGAAAACATTAGGGGGATATATGCAAAAAAATAAAATAAATTCTGATTCACTTGTAATTGGATTGGCTCTTTTTGCCATGTTCTTTGGAGCAGGAAACCTAATATTCCCACCATTTATTGGAATGAAATCAGGTAATATGTGGTGGCTTGGGTTTCTAATATTCTTTATATTTGATATAGGATTGGCATTTGTCGCTGTGGTATCTATGATAAATGGAACAATAGGGACTGTCACAGATGTAATAGGAAAAATACCTTCAATAATTCTGACTACTTCTATGATGGTATGTATTGGACCACTTCTTGCTATACCAAGAACAGCTGCTTTAACTTACCAAATGATGTTCCAACAATTTTTACCATTCAGTTTCAAAGAAGGCACTTTCTCGGCATTTTTACTCATGTTTGCTTGCTCAATAATTTATTTTCTAATAACATATTTATTTACCATAAAACCTAGCAAAGTAATTGATATAGTAGGTACTTTTTTAACTCCACTAATGGTTATACTTTTACTTGCTATGATAGTATTAGGTATTATAAATCCAATCGGAAAAATTCCGGCTCCTGAAGATTCTTCTCAAGTAGTATCTCTTGGAGTACAAAATGGTTATCAAACAATGGATGTGCTAGGTGGATTAGGTATGGCAATGGTTGTATGTGCAACTGTAACAAGTAGAGGATATAAAGATAAAAAAAATCGTACAAAAGTTGCAGCTAGAGCTTGTATAATAGCAGGTATTTTATTATTTGTGGTTTATGGCGGACTCGCTTATCTAGGTGGCACTTATGCAGCAATAGATAATTCATTAAAGTACAAGACAGCAAATGATTCTATTGTGACAAACATAGCGAACAATTTACTTGGTAATAGTGGTGGACTAACTCTTGGAATTATAGTTGGGCTTGCTTGTCTTACAACATCTATAGGATTAACATCAGCAACTTCTATGTTTTTTGAAGACATATCAAATGGCAAAGCCAAGTACAAAATCAGCGTTTTGGTTATATGTATATTAAGTACATTTCTTTCTTGCTTAGGGCTTGAAACTATTATTAGCTTTGCAGCTCCAATACTATCAATAATTTATCCAGTTGTTATCACTCTCATAATCATGTCCTTATTTAAGTTAAAGAATCACAATATTCATAAAGGAGCAACTCTTGCTGCATTTATAGTAAGTTTATTCACTATAGGAAATCTAAATAATCTGCCATTTGAATTCATTGAGAAATTACCACTATATAAATTTCAATTAAATTGGATTGTACCAGCAATAATAGGTGGAATTATTGGTGCATTTATAAAATCAAAGAATAATAAAGAAACTTCGTAAAACTATATTGTAATAACATTTTAGAAAGGAGAGCATAAATGCTCTCCTCTTCAATTATTAAGACTGATTAAATTAGGATAATAAGAAATATACATTGCCATCACCCCAATTTTTATTTTAAAATTACCTTAAAAAACTTATTATCAATGATTAACAAAGATTTTAGATTGATGATAGATACAATAAATTGACTTTCTATTTATTAACCATTACAATTACTTTTTTTAAAAGGAGAATATAAGTAAATAAAATGAATATAAATTTAGCTGTACTAATTGACGGAGATAATATCCCTTCCGCATTTGTAAAAGAGATGATGGAAGAAATAGCAAAATACGGGAACCCTACAATAAAAAGAATATACGGAGATTGGACAAAACCAAATTTATCTAAATGGAAAAATATACTTTTAGATAATGCCATTACTCCTATTCAACAATACGCATATACCACAGGAAAAAATGCTACTGATTCGGCAATGATAATAGATGCCATGGATATTTTGTATTCGGAAAAAGTAAATGGATTTTGTATAGTATCAAGCGATAGTGATTTTACAAAGTTGGCTGTCAGATTAAGAGAAGCGGGAATGACAGTTATTGGTATTGGAGAGAAGAAAACTCCCACCCCTTTTATTGTAGCCTGCGATAAATTTATCTATATTGAAATTCTAAAGAATAAATCAAAAGGAAAAGAGAATGAAGAGGAAAAAGAGACTACAAAAGGCTTTGATAAAATTACCTCTAAAGAAATAAAATTAATAGCAACAACAATAATGGACTTATCCGATGATGAAGGTTGGGCATTTCTTGGCGATGTAGGCAGTCTCTTACAAAAGAAACGACCAAATTTCGATCCAAGAAACTATGGATTTCAGAAATTAACCCCTCTGATAAAATCTACTAGAAAATTTGAGATAGAACAAAGAGAGAATAGCAAAAGTAATAATAAACTTATCTTTGTAAAAAATAAACAAAGGCTTATTAGAAAGAAAAAGAAATAATTATATAGGTTAAATTCTTATACTTTCAAATTTTGACGTTCTGCCCATTCTGTCCACGCACCGTCAAAAATCTTTTTACTACTCTTAAATCCTATTTCACTTGCCATCATAACTATACATGCTGTTAATCCCGAACCGCAACTAAAAACCAGATTATCACAATTTCCGCACTCTTTTTCAAAAATCTCTTTCAACTCTTGAGGAGACTTAAATTTATCGTTTTCTAAGACTTCAGAATAAGGGATATTAACAGAATTAGGAATACTGCCACTTTTAAGATGTTCTCTAGGTTCGGGTTCTGTTCCATTAAATCTTCCCCTTGACCTTGCATCAACAACCAAGAAAGAAGATTTTTCTATATTATCTAAAATATCTTGATAACTTTTTACAAATTCAGGATGAAAAACCGCTTCAAAATCTCCTGCTTCGTAAGTTTCTGCTTTTTTTTCTTCTAACAAATAATCTTTTTTTACCCACTCTAATATTCCACCATCTAAGACAGCAATATCATCATGTCCCATAACTTTAAACATCCACCAAACTCTGGGGCTTACATAAATACCAAGATTATCATATACCACAATTTTAGATGATTTATTTATTCCAAGTTTGCGACACTCTTTCTCAAAATCATCTTTATTAGGCAAGGTATGAGGAAAAGGACTTTTATTATCGCTAAATTCATTATCAACATCAAAAATTCTTGCTTTGGGGATTCTTTTATTCGCATATTCAGAGATATCTCCCATAATAGTTTTTTTGGGACTTGCATCCAAAATAATTAAATCCTCATTATTTAAATTTTCATTCAACCATTCTGCCGATACTATTAACTTATTCATAAGTATTCTCCTCAATAATTTCTTTATAATAATTTATAAATTAACACAACAATAATATCAAATCAATCTTTAATTATATTAGACCTACTTTTTTCTAAAAGGTGTTGTGCTTAAATCTTTAAAAGAGGAAACATTTCCAAATTTAAAATCAATGGCTTAAGGAAAAATTGTTTTAATTTTTTATATAATATAAATTCAATTAAGTTCTTTCTTCAAAAATAAAACACTGCCCGAAAATAATTCTCGGGCAGTATCTCAATAATATTTAATACTTTTTATCTCTTTTCATAAGGCGGATTAACCGGCTTAACAGGCGGATTTTTCTTAAGAAGTTTTAAAACCTCTTTAATTCCCGCTTCAATTTGAGGATCAATACCTTTGGCAAGTTGAGTTGCATCATCAATAACTTCAATATCGGGATCAACTCCATGCCCCTCTTTAAACCAAACGCCATCTGGTGTGTACATTCTAAATGTGGGTACTGTCATACGACCGCCGTCAATAAATCCCGGAGCACCTGAAATACCTATAAGCCCGCCCCAAGTTCTTGTACCGATTAGAGGACCTAATTTAGACATTTTAAAATAAGTAGGGAAAGCATCGCCGCCAGAACCGCTCCATCCGTTAATCAACATAACCTTAGGACCGAAATTAGCGGATACGGGATGTTGCCATGTATGACCGTCTCTTAATGCCCAAAATGCCAAAGGTTTTCTATTTAAAAGCTCTATAAACCTGTCGGGGATTTGCCCACCGTCATTAAAACGCTCATCAATAATCAGACCTTCTTTATTAAATTGAGCATAGAATTGTCTTACTAACTCATTCTGACCGTCTATTCCCGTACTTCGCACATAAATATAACCTATCCTACCCTTTGTTGCTTTATCCACTCTCTTACGATTTTTCTCTATCCAAGCCAAATGCCTTAATCTTCTTTCACTCGATAAGGTTTTTACCACAATATTTTTTGCATTGGCAAAAGTAGGTTTATCATTTATGGTCAAGCGAATTGTTTCTCTTCCCAAGCCTTGGAAATAAGCATAAGGAGATAAATCTGATTTTATCTTTACTCCGTTTACTGCCAAGATATAATCTCCTTTTTTAACCTTTAAACCGGGATAATTTAAAGGAGAAATTACTTCACTATCCCATTTAGCAGCTTTTATTATATCCTTTATCTTATAAAAATTACCTGACTTCTCCCAATCTATGCCCAGGTAACCCATATTCACTCTTTTGCCATATTCTATATCTCCTCCTCCTTTATAAGCGTGAGAAGCATTTAATTCTCCTATCATCTCCCCTATCAGGAAATTGAGATCTTCTCTGCAAACCACATAAGGTAAAAGTTTGGAGTAACGATTATAAACTCCCTGCCAATCTACACCGTGCATATTTGGGTCATAAAAGTAGTCTCTTTGTAATCTCCAAGCGTCTTTTAGAATTTGTGCCCATTCCTTAACCGGCGATAATTCCATAAATAATTTTTTTATCTTAATGGAATCTTTTAGCTTTTGACGAGGCGATACAGCAATAATGTAATATCTTCCCTTTGAGCCTGCCAAAATATTTTTAGAGTTCGCACACAGAGTATAAGAACTGATACCTTTTACTATTTCTTTTTCTTCTCTTTTTTCCAAATCATAATACTTTAATGAAGAAACACGGCTTTTTGAACCTTTTGGCGGCCATTGCATAAACAATACTTTGCCTTTCACAGCCGATAAATTTCCAATATTTCCGCCATCAGCAAGTTCCACTGCTCTTTCTTCCATATTGTGAGTATCGATAATTAAAGATTTAACTTTTTCTTCTTTCTTATCTTTCTTTGAATTTTTTGATTTATCTTTTTTCTTGCCGGACTTTTTTATCTCTTCATGATCATTTTTAGCGTTTATAGGAGAATTGACATCCTTACGCAGGGTAAGTGCCATTAATTTAGTAGCATTGGCATATATCCAAGTGGAATCTAAATCACTGTATAAAGGTTGAAAATTCCTGTCGGAAGTAAAGTATAAATATTTTCCTTCAGGGTCAAATACAGGATCACTATCATTATAATAACCGGAAGTAACCATATATCTTTTTTTACTCTTTACATTATATAAAAAGATTGCATGCTTCCTATTTTCCAAACCTCGGGAATAAGTAAGCCAATTACTGTCTGATGACCAATTGCAAGAAAAATATTGCAATGCACCGTGCATTTTCCATAAAGCTTGGTCAACTTTTTGTACTGTTTTGTCTTTAAGATTAAATATGGATATAGTCATTGACTGATCTATGTAAGCCAATTTTTTGCTGTCGGGAGACCAATACAGATTATATTTAAAACCGTTCTTAAATGAAGTTAGTGTTCTGCTTTTCTTGGTTTTATTATTATAAATAGTCAATTGATATTCTCCGGACTTATCACTCCAATAAGCAATTTTTTCTCCGTCGGGAGACCATGCAGGAAATCTCTCGGCTGAACCGGAACTTTGAGAGATATTTTCTACAAAACCCTCTTTTACGGGAAGAGTAAATATTTCTCCTCTGGCTTGTACAACAACTCTCTTGCCTTGAGGGGAAGGAGATATTTCTCTGGTATAATTAAAATATTTACTTACGTCTTTGTGTTTAGGCTTTACTCTAGCCAAGTCTGTTACAACATCAATCTTTACCTCATTATAATTGTTGTTTTTAAGATTGAGTAAGTAAAGTTTCCCTTGAGCTTCAAAAACGATATCATCAGGACCAATTGAAGGGAAATGGACATCAAAATCTTTAAACTTTGTGATTTGAGTATGTTCTTTGCTGTTTAAATCATAAACCCAGATATTGGCTCTTTTATTCTGCCCTCTGTCTGAAAGATAATAAATTTTATCATTATGCCACATAGGTAGTTCATCATTAGCCGAATTATTGGTAATATTCTCACAATCAAGAGTTTTGAGATTAAACAATGATATATCGGCTGCAGTACCTCCTCTATATCTCTTCCAAGTTCTGAATAATCTGGATTTTTTTGTATAAGCTATATTTTGCCCGTCATTAGACAGAGAAGCAAACTGACCATAAGGAACAGAAAGCTTTTGAGGAAGTCCACCCTTTATATTTACCTTAAAAAATTGAGAATATCTTTGTCTTTCGCTATATCTTCCCGATGAAAACAATACACTCTTACCGTCGGGATACCAGCCCAAAAGGAGATCACTACCTCCATGATAGGTTAATCTTTTAACCAAACCTCCACTTGAAGGGATAAGATAAATATCAAAATTACCATCATAATTCCCCGTAAAAGCTATGCTTTTTCCGTCAGGGGAAAATTTAGGAAACATTTCTTCGCCTTTGGGAGAAGTCAGTTTTTTTGCTGTTCCTCCCGATTTTGAAACTACCCAAATATTACCTCCGTAAACAAAAGTTATGGAATCTTTTGATACATCAGGGTATCTCAATAACTTTGCATTTACTTTAGCTAATAAGGGAATAGCGGTTAAAAGTAATACCGCAATTAAAATTTTTTTCATTATAAACTCCTTCCTTATTAAATTTTATTTCATTATTTAATAAGACGAAAAAGCTTATAATAAAGTTTCAATTTTTTTATAAAAAAATCCAAATCTCCACATTAAAACTTGAAAAAATACATCTTTAATGTTAAGCAGTCAAGAACACTAAATAACTACACTAAAGATCTTATAGTTTGTAAAACCACACTTTGAATAACAATCACTACACCCAAAATCTTATGAATTGAAGAAACATTCTTTTATAAAATAATTTTTAAAAGAAGTCTTATTTTGTCTCTGGGAGTTCTTTATAAATTTTTTAAATATTCATTAATACTGCTTGCGGCTCTTCTGCCCTCTCCCATTGCAAGGATAACGGTTGCAGCCCCTAAAACTATATCGCCCCCTGCCCATACACCTTTAATGCTTGTTTTTTGTGTTTCATCAACAATAATATTACCCCATTTAGTAACTTTTAAATCATCATTTGTTTGTGCCATAAGAGGATTTGAATCATTGCCAAGAGCAATAATAACGGCTTGAACTTCTATTTGGTGTTCAGTATTAGGAATTGCTATAGGTCTGCGACGACCAGATGAGTCAGGCTCTCCCAATTCATAGTCAAGCACTTCAATGGCAGATACTCTGCCTTCATCATCGCCTATTATCCTTGTGGGGTTTTGCAAGAAACAAAATTCCACTCCCTCTTCCTCAGCGTGAGCAATCTCCTCTAATCTGGCAGGCATTTCCGCTCTGGTACGACGATAAATACAATAAACTTTCTCTGCACCCAAACGATAGCCCATGCGTGCCGCATCCATGGCAACATTACCTCCTCCTATAACAGCTACTTTTTGTGCTTCAAAGAGAGGCGTGTCAGCATGGTCTGTGTCATAAGCTTTCATTAAATTAGCTCTGGTCAAATATTCATTGGCACTAAAAACTCCTATTAAGTTTTCGCCCTCTATATTCATAAACTTTGGAAGACCGGCTCCTGTACCTATAAAGACAGCATGATAGCCCATATTCTCAAAAAGTTGAGTGATAGTAGCAGTTCTACCCACTAAAAAATTAGTACGAAACTCAACTCCCATTTCTTTTAAATTTTCTACCTCTTTTGCCACTATATCCTTAGGCAATCTAAATTCAGGGATACCATAAACCATAACTCCGCCTGTCTTATGAAAAGCTTCAAAGACTGTTACGCTATGCCCCTCTCTCCTCACATCAGCGGCTACGGTCAATCCGGCAGGCCCTGAGCCTATAACTGCCACTTTTTTGCCCGTCTCAGGTGCAACTGGTGGAGAAGACATCATATTATTATCCCTCTCCCAATCTGCCACAAAGCGTTCTAGCCTACCTATGGCAACGGATTTTTCTACGGATCGAGAAATCTTTCCTATAGTGCAAACCGCTTGGCACTGTTTTTCTTGAGGGCAAACACGACCACAAATAGCAGGTAAAAGGTTAGTTGTTTTTATAGTATCAACAGCTTTTTTATAATCCCCCTCTTGGATACAGGATATAAATTCAGGAATAGGCACACTAACAGGACAACCTTTTACACAAGGTTGATTTTTACAATTAATACATCTCTCTGCTTCAATCCTAGCTTGTTCTTCGCTGTATCCTATAGCTACTTCATTCATCTTTGTAGATCTATACAAAGGATCTAAAGCTGGCATATCTTGGACAGGTATTTTTGTTCTCTCTCTGGTTTTTAACTCTTTATCTTTTAGTACTTCCCAATATTTCTTTGCTTCATCTATTAAATCTTCTGCTGACTTATGGACTTGATTTTGCTCTCTATCATTAGTTTGCATAATTATATTCTCTCATATCACATAATTTATGGTGTCTTATAACTATCCAAGGTACATTGATGTTTGGCTTTTTCTTCAACACTTTTAAAAGCACGCATTCTCATCAACATATTATCAAAATCTACTGAATGACCGTCAAATTCAGGACCATCAACACAAACAAATTTAGTCTTATCGCCAATACTTACTCTGCAACCTCCGCACATACCTGTTCCGTCAATCATAACTGTATTAAGAGACACTATAGTAGGAATACTGTAAGGTCTGGTAGTTTCAGCACAAAACTTCATCATAATGGGTGGCCCTATTGCAAAAACCTCGTCAGGTGGAGTGGCACTTTCACAGATTTCCTTTAAAGGTTCGGTAACCAAAGCTTTTCTTCCATAAGAACCGTCGTCTGTGGTAATAATCAATTCATCAGCTATCTTATTCATTTCTTCTTCAAAGATAACAAGCTCTTTATTCCTTGCACCTACAATAATAACTACCTCATTGCCGACTTTTTTTAATGCTTGTGCTATAGGATGCATAGGAGCAACGCCAATACCTCCGCCGACACAAACTACTTTACCTACTTTTTTAATATCCGTAGGTTTTCCCAAAGGTCCTAAGATAACTTCAATATTATCGCCTACATTCTTGCTACAAAGTTTAATGGTAGTCGCTCCTACAGCTTGTATTACCAAGGCTATCCATCCTTCTTGAGGATCAGCATCAGCTATAGTAAGGGGAATACGTTCGCCAAAATCTACATCTATCTGAACAATAACAAATTGTCCGGGTTTTCTGTTTAAAGCAATTTCAGGTGCATGTACTTGAAAATAAAACACAGTACTTGAACATTGCTTCTTTTTCAAGATTTTATACATTCTTCCCCCTTTTTCTTAGATTACCAAAGCAACACTATAAATATATATTATCAAAGAAAAATAGTAAAGACAATTTATTAGAGTATTATAATAATTTTTAAAACTAACTCCTTTTTTCTTTTTATTGCAAAATTAATAATTTTAAAAGGCTGTACGTGTTTGTCTTCTCTTCTATCGCTTCGCTGATCCTCAGCTCTCGCTTGGCGCTTCGGATATTTTTTGTCCTAAAAAATATCCTCCAG
>PDWI01003654.1_pt1 | contig 21491 bp, 23 predicted proteins | sample 1430891 | NCBI WGS metagenome assembly PDWI01 (sample SAMN01162508, study PRJNA174530) | Oral metagenome, whole genome shotgun sequencing project. | biome: Marine environment; feature: Marine mammal; material: Swab sample of the gingival sulcus; isolation source: swab sample of gingival sulcus... | reverse complement strand
GAAATTTTATTTTTATTTTCCGAAAATCTTTTAAGATACATTCTAGGAACATAATGTTGATTTTTAACTTTTTTACTCATAATAAAATTCCTTATTTTTACTAATATTTATACTATTTAAAATCTATTGCTCTAAAATAAATTGCAACCAAAAGTAAAAAACAATCCCCTAAATCCTTGATTTTAAAGTCTTCGGGGATTATGATATTTACTCAAACTCTATCGTCCCTGGAGGCTTTCCAGTTAGATCATACATTACTCTGTTCACACCTTCTACTTCATTAACAATTCTTGTTGTTACTTTTTCAAGTACTTCCCAAGGTAATTTAGCAGATTCTGCTGTCATAAAATCAGAAGTTAACACTGCTCTAAGGGCTACTGCATAATCATAAGTTCTAAAGTCACCCATTACACCAACACTTCTCATATTAGTAAGTGCAGCAAAGTACTGACCTAAATGTTTTATTCCTGCTTTTCTAATCTCTTCACGGTAGATATAATCAGCATCTTGAACTATTTTAACCTTTTCTCTTGTTACTTCACCAATAATTCTAATGGCAAGTCCTGGTCCTGGAAAAGGCTGTCTACTAACTAAATATTCAGGCAGTCCAAGCTCTCTACCAACATTTCTTACTTCATCCTTAAAAAGCATTCTAAGAGGTTCTACAATCTCTTTAAAATCTACATAATCAGGTAAACCACCTACATTATGATGAGACTTAATCACAGCAGAATCACCTACTCCTGACTCTACAACATCTGGATAAATCGTACCCTGTACTAAGAAATCAACCGTTCCAATCTTCTTTGCTTCCTCTTCAAAAACTCGGATAAACTCTTCACCAATAATCTTTCTTTTCTTCTCAGGTTCACTCACACCAGCTAATTTATCATAAAACCTTTCTCTAGCATCTACTTTAATAAAGTTTAAATCATACTCTCCACTTTCACCAAAGATTTCAGCCACTTCCTCTGCTTCATTCTTTCTTAATAGTCCATGATCAACAAATACACAAGTAAGCTGCTTACCTACTGCTTTACTGAGCATAACAGCAGCAACAGAAGAATCTACACCACCAGAAAGTGCACATAGAACCTTACCATCACCTATTTTATTTTTTAACCTAGCAATCTCTGCTTCTGTAAACGAATCCATTTTCCAGTCTTGCTTACACTCACAAACATCTTTTACGAATCCTTTTAAGATTTCCTTTCCATACTCTGTATGCATTACTTCTGGATGAGGCTGAACAGCATAAAGCTTTCTCTTTTTATCCTCCATTGCAGCAACAGGACATACCTCAGTATGAGCAGTTATTTCAAATCCATTTGGCACATCTTTTATATAATCCGTATGACTCATCCAAACAATCGATTCCTCTGGCAGCTCTTTAAATAATAAAGATTGATTATTTGACTTCATTAACGTCTTTCCATATTCACTCACTGGCGCAGTATCCACCTTTCCACCAAGAGAATGAGCCATCAGCTGAGCACCATAACATATTCCTAGAATCGGAATACCCATTGTTAAAATATCCGCATCAAACTCAAGTGCCGATTCACCATATACACTATTAGGACCACCAGTAAAAATCAATCCCTTTGGATTTAACTCTTTTATTTCTTCCTTTGTTATAGTATAAGGCTTCACTTCTGCATAAACACTAAGCTCTCGAACTCTTCTTGCTATGGTTTGATTATACTGACCACCAAAATCTACAACAATAATTAATTCATTATTTAACATATTCACTCCTAACCATTAATCTGATAATTTGCAGATTCTTTTGTAATTGTTATATCATGAGGATGAGACTCTTTAAGACCTGCAGAAGAAATTCTTACAAACTCTGCTTTTTCTTGTAATGTTTTAATATCCTTAGAACCGCAATATCCCATGCCAGAACGCAGACCACCAACAAGCTGATATACAACATCCTTTACACTACCTTTATAAGCAACTCTACCTTCTACACCCTCTGGAACATATTTCTTTGTATTGTTTTGGAAGTATCTATCACTAGAACCCGCTTCCATAGCACCTATTGAACCCATTCCTCTATATGATTTATACTGTCTTCCTTGATAAATAATCATTTCACCTGGCGCTTCTTTACAACCAGCAAATAATGAACCAAGCATAACCATATTTGCACCTGCTGCTATTGCTTTTACAATATCACCAGAATACTGAATACCACCATCAGCAATAATTGGTACCCCATAGATTTCTGCTTCTTCTGCACAGTCCATAACAGCCGTAAGCTGAGGTACACCAATACCAGCAACAACTCTTGTTGTACATATAGAGCCTGGTCCAATACCTACTTTAACGCAGTCAGCACCTGCTTCAATTAAAGCACTCGTTCCTTCTTTTGTTGCAACATTTCCCGCAATAATTTCTAATTCAGGAAACGTACTCTTTATTTCTTTTACCGCATTGATTACATTCTTTGAATGTCCATGAGCAGAATCAAGTACAATCACATCAACCCCTGCATCATAAACAGCTTGTACTCTATCCATCATATCATTACCTATTCCAATAGCTGCTCCAACTAATAATCTACCTTTAGAATCTGTTGCTCTATTTGGATAGATAATTACTTTTTCTATATCTTTTATTGTAATTAGTCCAACTAATTTAAACTCCTCATTAACAAGTGGTAATTTTTCAATTTTATGAGATCTTAAAATATTTTCAGCTTCATCCATTGATATTCCTGGGTGTGCAGTAACTAAATTCTCAGAAGTCATAATTTCTTTAATTAGTTTATCTGTATCCTTTTCAAATCGAATATCTCTATTTGTTAAAATACCAACTAATTTATGTGTATCATCAACAATAGGTACACCAGATATTCTATAACGAGCCATCAGTTCTAATGCCTCTGATACATGACTATCTGGATATAAATAAAATGGATCCACAATAACACCATGTTCACATCTCTTTACTCTATCTACCTCAAGAGCTTGATTTTCAATAGACATATTCTTATGAATAATCCCTATTCCACCCTCTCTAGCAATAGCAATTGCAAACTTTGATTCTGTTACCGTATCCATTCCTGCACTCATAACCGGTATATTAAGTTTTATATTCTTTGTTAAATTTGTTTTTAAATCCACCTGATATCCTAAAACATCTGATTCCTGTGGAACCAATAAAACATCATCATAAGTTAAAGCCTCTCTAATATTTTTTTTCATATCCCCCTCCATAATCTATATATTTAGACTACTATACAACCAACAATTTATCTTGTCAACATCTTTATTCTATTTTACTAAATTTTTTTGAATTTTTAAATGATTTTACAAAAAAAGCACCATAAAAGTGCTTTAAATCGATAGAAACTTTAAAATTTCCCTCTTATATTTTATAAATTCATCCGTTGTAGTAAAATCATTATGCCTTGGCTTTTTAGCATCTATTTTTATCTCACACTCAATTACACCAGGACTCCCCGATAAAATATAAATTCGATCCGACAGAAGAATCGCCTCATCAATATCATGCGTAATAAAAATAGTTGTAAGCTTAATCGTCTCCATAATATTTAAATACCATTCATGCATTTTAACTCTTGTAAAAGTATCTAATTGACTAAAAGGCTCATCTAAAAGCGCAATATCATTTGAAAACATATAGGTTCTAAAAAGTGCAGCACGCTGCCTCATACCACCAGAAAGTTCATGAGGGTAGCTCTCTTCTGTACCCTCAAGACCAAATTCCTTAAAATACTTTTTCACATGCTCTCTAGCATCCTTCTTATTTTCTCCCTTAATGATAAGCGGTAATGAAACATTATCAATTATCCTCTTATACGGAAGAAGAAGATCCTTTTGAAGCATATAACTGACTTTACCAGCCTTTCCAGTAATCTCTTCATCATTTAAGATAATCTGTCCAGAATCTGGTTTTAAAAGCCCTGATACAATATTAAAAAGCGTTGTTTTTCCTGATCCACTAACACCTAACAAACTAACAATTTCACCATCATAGATCTTAATATTAATATCTTTTATCACTGTTTTTTCACCAAATGATTTTGTGATATTTCTTGTTTCAAGTTTTATCTTATTGTGGTAAGTACTCATTTGTAAATCCAGTATTCTCAGGAATTTCTTCCTCTACTAAGCCATTTCTATTCAGCCAGTTATAGAAATTATTCCATCTTGTATTATCAAATTCTCCCCATCTCTTAGCATCTGCTATATACTTATCTGCAAGCCATTTTTGACTAGCTATTACAAGCTTTTCATCTAATCCATCTGATGCTTGAACTAAAATCTTAGCAGCTTCTTCCGGATTATTAATAGAGAATTCATATCCTTTTTTCACTGCATTTAAAAACTTCTTTGCAATTTCAGGATGATCTTTTAAATAATCATTATTTGAAATAAGTACTGGTGTATAAAAATCTAAATCACTATCAAAAGCAGCAAAATCAAAATAATCTGTTTCAAGACCAGAAAGTTCAGCATTTACACCAGCCCATCCATAGAATACCCATAAAGCATCCACTGATTTTGTTTTTAAAGCAGAAACCTCATCTGTAACCGTACTTGGAACTAAAGTAAGTTTAGAGAAATCTCCACCATCCTTTTCCATAACACTCTTAATTGTTGCCTTTTCTACAGGAAGGTCCCATGTAGCATATGTCTTACCTTCCATTCCTTTTGGTCTATCCATTCCCTCCCCTTTTCTTGAAAGAATGCCAGATGTATTATGCTGGATAATAGCAGCAATCGCCTGTATAGGCATTTTATTTTCACCTACTAAAGCTGGTGCTAAAAAGTCCTGATAAGAAACACCGAACTGTGCTTGATTAGAAGCAACCATAACCTCTGCTCCACCTTCTGGCGGCTGAACAATATTTACTTTTAATCCTTCTTCTTCAAAATATCCTTTCTCATTTGCTACGTATACTCCTGTATGATTTGTATTTGGAACCCAATCAAGAACAAAAGTAAGCTCTGTTAATTCCTTTGTTTCTGTTTTTTCCTCTTTTGTTGCATCACCACAACCTGTTAATATTAATCCTAAAACTAATACAATAATTAATAATTTACTCTTCATTTTCAACCTCCCACGGTGTAAGTTTTTTCTGTAACATATCGACCATCTTCATAAGTATTAAACTTATAATAGATATAATAAAAATAACGCCAAACATCTTATCAAAAGCATAAGATTTTCTCACTCTTGTCATATATACCCCTAACCCATAAAAGCCACCAAGCCATTCACTGATGACAGCACCTACTATGGAATAGGCACATGAAATTTTAAGACCTGAAAAAAAGTGACTAAGTGCGCCAGGAAATTTAATATGCTTAAAAATCTGCATTTTACTAGCACCCATCGCCTTTAACAGATGAATCGCATCCTTATCAGCTGAAGCATATCCCTCTAATAAACCAATTGTTATAGGAAAGAAAGTCCCTATGATAATTAACACAACCTTTGGAAGCGTTTCATAGCCAAGCCAGAGTACTAAAAGCGGTGCAATGGCAATTGTTGGTATTGTTTGTGATACGATTACAATAGGATATAATACCTTATTAACCCCTTCAAATCTATCCATTAAACTAGCAATAACAAATCCAATCAACACGCCCAAAAACAAGCCAACAAGTGCTTCATATAATGTGTAATAAAAGTGAATCACTAATTTACTTCGATCCACATAAATCGCTTTTATCACATCAATAGGCCCTGGTAGCATAAAGCGAGGTACAATCTCAAAATAAACAATTCCTTCCCATAGCATTAGTAAAAATGCCATGGTGAATATAGGATATAATTTATCTGTATTATACTTCTTCATGATGTTTTGTCACTTTTTCATCAATACTTAGCACATCCTTTTCTGGATTATATACAACTTTAATATAAGCAGCAACAGATGGAGCTCCTGCTCTTATTGCGATATGCTGACATTCCTTTACAACATCCATCAACTCATCGTAATCACCTTCTATCGCTGTTTCAAAAGGCCCTACATAATAGTTTAAATTCGTTGATTTAATATAAGCTATTACCTCATCTACTATTCTGACAAGCTCTTTATCATTCTTTGCTTCTGGTAATGTTTGTATTGCAACACTTGCGTTCATTATCCTTCCTTTCTCTACAAAAAGAAAACTCCCATAAGGAGTTTTATCTTCTCTTCTTCACATTCCTTGACAAGCATTATCTAGTCAGTAAAGGGTCAGTCTTATCTTTCTCAGCCACTTGGCTCCCCTATGCAAAGCTATAATATAATAAATAATACCTAAAGTCAAGTCTTTTTACATCATCCCTTGCATTGGCATAGGAGGAATAGGACTTTCTTCTTTAATATCTGTTATGGCAACTTCCGTTGTTAAAAGAGTGGCAGCAACAGATGATGCATTTAATATAGCCGCTTTTGTTACCTTTGTAGGATCTACAATTCCCGCCTTAAACATATCGGTATACTCATCATTTAGTGCATCATATCCTTTTCCTTCTTTTACCTTTTCAACGATTAAAGAGCCTTCTTTTCCAGCATTTTCAGCAATCTGTCTTAAAGGAACTTCAAGTGCTTTTAAAATGATTGTCGCACCTGTTTTTTCATCCCCTTCTAAGGTCTCTATTAACTCATACACCTTTGGAATACATGAAATATAAGCCGTTCCGCCACCTGGAACAATTCCTTCTTCCACCGCTGCTTTTGTTGCATTTAATGCATCCTCTATACGAAGTTTCTTCTCTTTCATCTCTACTTCTGTTGCAGCACCAACACTAATAACCGCAACACCACCCGATAATTTAGCAAGACGCTCTCTTAGTTTTTCGATATCAAACTCTGATTTTGCTTCTTCTATTTGAACCTTAATTCGATTAATTCTATCCTGTATTAAAGCCTCTGACCCCATACCTTCTACAATTGTTGTACTATCTTTATCTACTTTTACAGTTCTTGCAGAACCTAAATCATTGATGGTAATATTCTTAAGATCAATACCAAGTTCTTCACTCATTACTCTTGTGCCAGTAAGTACAGCAATATCTTCAAGTATTGCTTTTCTTCTATCACCAAAAGCTGGCGCCTTTACTGCAACAACATCAAAAGTACCTCTAAGTTTATTTACCACAAGAGTAGCAAGCGCCTCTCCTTCGATATCATCTGCAATAATAAGAAGTTTTTGATTTCTTTCTATCATCTGCTCTAAAACAGGTAGAAGCTCCTGTAAATTATTAATCTTTTTATCCGTTACAAGAATCAGTGGATTATGATAAATAGCAACCATCTTTTCTGTATCCGTTACCATATAAGGTGAAATATATCCACGGTCAAACTGCATTCCTTCTACAACAGAAAGCTCTGTTTCAAATGTTCTAGATTCCTCTATTGAAATCACACCTTCCTTACCCACTTTATCCATTGCATCTGCTATTAACTCTCCTACAACAGGGTCCCCAGCAGATATCGATGCAACATTTGAAATTTCTTTTTTCTCTTCAATCGGATAGCTCATTCCTTTAATATTTTTTATCACTACATCGACCGCCTTAAAAATACCATTTCTAAGTAATATTGGATTCGCTCCTGCTGATGTATTTTTAAATCCTTCATTAATAATACTCTGAGCAAGGATTGTTGCAGTTGTTGTGCCATCACCAGCCACATCATTTGTCTTCATGGCAACTTCTTTTACAAGCTGAGCTCCCATATTTTCAAACTTATCTTCAAGCTCTATTTCTTTTGCAATGCTAACACCATCATTTGTAATAAGCGGTGAACCAAAACTCTTTTCAAGCATTACATTTCTTCCCTTTGGTCCAAGTGTAACCTTTACTGCATTCGAAAGTTTATTTACACCAATTTCAATCTTCTTTCTTCCTTCTTCTCCAAATAAAATATTTTTTGCCATATGCCCTCTATTCTATCACTGCAAGGATTTTAGATTCTTCTATTATAATATAATCTATCCCTTCATACTCTAGTTCTGTTCCCTCATATTTAGGAAAAACCACTCTACTTCCTTTTACTAAATTCTTAGCACCTTCTCCTATTTCAGCAACCTCGCCAATTTGAGGAAGCTCTTTTTCACTACCTGGAAGGATAATGCCAGATTTCGTTGTATGTTCTGCTTTTATTTTTCTTATTAAAATATTATCATTTAATGGTCTTATACTCATAATTCTTCCTTTCTGTTCATATTATATATATTTTTATATGATTAATCAATACTGATATAAATCCATAATTTTAAGTGCTGTACTGACTTCCAGTCTATCATTTTCATTACTCAAATTAAGGTTTAAAATATTTTCTATACGCGACACCCTATAAAGTACCGTATTATAATGAGTATAAAGCGCAGCACCTGTTTTTCTAAGATTGCAATTACATTTTAAATACACTGTAAGCGTTTCCAAAAGATTGGCATCTTTTTCTGCATCATATTCAATCAAATCCTTTAAAATACTAATAGCATACTGTAATAAATCATCTTTTAAGGATAGATTCCCTAAGAATTTATAATATCCTAATTCATCATAAAATAAAATATCTTTCTCTTTAAATACACGCTTAGCACAAAACACTGTTTCTACAGACTGATAACTATTATAAATTTCATCCAATCCACTTACTTCTTTTCCAATACCAATGAAATATTTATATCCCATATTATTTAAAATCTGTTCGATAAATAATACGGCTTCTTTATAGTCTTCATAATGCCCTATTAATGCATAAATAGCATACTCTTTTTCTACAAAGAAAGAAGCATATTTTTCTTTTGAAAGTTTTTCTAACGTTCTTAAAATACGGTCAATCAATACACATCGGCTTCCTGATAAAATATCAATTTTCATACAAAAATAATTATCATAATGTCTTAGATTATAGGTCTTTGCACTTTCTATTGCTTTTCTTCTCTTATTGATATCATTTGACACAATATTATGAAAGAAATCTAATTTATAAACATTAGTATGTCTTTCTTCTGAATATCTTTTTAAAATCTCAAGTCCCAACATAGAACTCACCGATTCCAAAATAAGTAAATCATTCTTTTTCACATGCTGCAGTTCATCAGTGATAAATAAATTTCCATAGATGGTGTTCTCTGCTATAATCGGTATAATATAAATATTAATACCGTTGACTGTAAAAGATTTTATGTATTCACTATTGGAATGGTCTTCATAAGTTTTTATAAAATCTAAAACCTGTGTTTTAACTCTTTTATTCACAATATTATTAGAAAAATTATTCTTCAAAACAATGATATTATGAAATTTTGATTTTAAATAGGCAATAAGGGAATTAATACTCCCACCTGTTAAAATAATCCTATTCATCGCTAAATGAATTTCTTCCAGTGATTTTTGAAACGCCTCATTCTCCCCAAGTATCTTATCTAAGACATGTTCTATTAATTCAAAGAAACAAATATTTTTATCTAATTCAATGATATTAAAGCCTATTGTATTTGCATAATCAATTAATTCATCACCAATTAGATTAAAACCTTCTTTTAAAAGAATCGTATTCACTCCCTTTTCCTTCATAATCCTTATGAAATTCTTCTGATAATTTTGAAATATATTTTTAAATACAGTGGATTCTACAATTAAGATTTCATCTTTTGATATACAATCTAAAAGATCTAAATCATACATAATATTAATTTTTGACACAGGGATTTCTAAATTCTCTTTTTTTGTGAGAACACTACTATTTTCAAATGATTTCAGCATCATTATTTCCTTTAGAGTAATGTACGATTTTATCATATTGCACCTCTTTAATCTACAATAAAACCCGCCTCATCAAATGTAATCATTTCATCATTCATATAAGTTGCAGCCTCTATAATATTGAACATTAGCGCTGCGCCTGTACCTTCACCAAGTCTCATATTCATGTCTAAATACGTCGTCATATCAAGTGCTTCCATCATCTTTTTAGCACCTGCTTCCATCGAATAATGGGAAGCAAATAAATAATCTTTTACCTTAGGCTCCATATGTATAGCAATCAATGCTGCTGCAGATGATATAAAACCATCAATTACTACAGGGACATTATTAGCTGCTCCTGCAATCATAACGCCAGCCATGGCCCCGATTTCAAGTCCACCAACTTTTGAAAGTACATCAAGCGGGTCTTTTTTATTTGGCTTATTATAATTAATAGCCTCTCTTATAACGTTTGCCTTATGCTTTACTTTTTCTAACGGTAAATTTGCTCCAATACCTGTTACTTCAAGAGGATCAAATCCTCCTAAAACAGACAGTATTGCAGAGCTGGGTGTTGTATTTCCAATGCCCATTTCTCCTGTTCCTAATAGATTAACTCCTTCGTTAATTTTCATTTCAGCCACTTCTATACCAGCTTCAATACTTCTAATTGCTTCATCTCTTGTCATTGCAGGCTGATATCTAAAATTATCTGCACCATATTTAATCTTTTTATTGATAATAAATGAATTATTTACTTCATTATCTATTCCAACATCTACCACTACTACTTCTGCACCACACTGTTTTGAAAGAGCACAAACACCAGTTAAACCTTTCGTCATATTTACAGCTTGTATTAGGGTAATATCTTTTTTAGAAGTAGCAACTCCTTCTTCTATTATCTTATGATCTCCTGCACATACTATAATTGCTTTTTTATCTACTTTTGGATGATAGGTTCTCTGTATTCCAGATAATTGAATCAGTATATCTTCCAGTTTCCCTAAGCTCTCTTTTGGTTTAATTAAATGATCCATTCTATCCTTTGATTTATAAGTAAAATTTTGATCTAAACCCATTATCTTCTGTAACCTATTTTCCAAAATACCCATATTTACCTCACATTCGAATGTACTTTATTTATAACCTAAAATGTAAATAGTTAAACATAAAATTTTAAAATTACGTAACTGTTTGTAGAAATTTCTCTAAATCATCAGCTATATTAGTTTATTAAATTTTTATAAACTAATTATAATATTTGTTTGATATGCTATCTGTCTCATGTATGATAAGAACATTATGAAACATTGGATAACTGCCTAAAACTTCCTTTATTATTTCTTCCATTTCCTCATAGGAAGACCCTAAAAACCTTATAAACAGCTTATATTCTGTTTTATAATAAAAAAAGTATTCTATAAATTTTCCTTTTACATCAAACGCCCACTCAATGGAACTAATTAACGAATCCATCCTATTTGCATCTGCTAAATCCTCTAAATTAATCCCTAAAGAAAGCACATCATAATCACCTAACATAATATGCTCAATACTCCCATCCTTATTAATAATTTCTAAATATGACCCTCTTGGAAGAGGAATATTTTCATTAATTATCGTAAGAAGCTCATTCTTATAATTCGGAATATTCTGATATAATTTCATATTTATATGGCTACCTTCTGTATGTAATACCATTCCTAATCGATTAATAATTAATTTTACATTAATCATTAATTGAATGCGCTCTTTTTGATCATTATTGATTGTAGCAGCTATAAATAAATTAGCACTTATTTTTTCTCCTTTATAATTTAGAAAATACGCTTTTATTTTCTTATCCATCATAGGATCTTCTTTTATTTTATAAAAGGCATCTGCCTTTTCATCATAATCATCAAACTCATTTCCAAGAACGCTATATCGCCAGTCCTGCTTATTCACAAAAGGTCTTTTAAAATACATATCAATGAGTACTTGCTCAAATTCTACTACGCTATCTGGATGAGATATTTTAGATAGCTTCCACCCTTTTTCAACCACTTTAAAGGCATTTAACCGTTCTCCTTTCCAGTAATATAACTGGCCTAAAATGAGATAGGAAAAAGGATAGCTTGCATCTACTTTTTTAATTCCTTCTTCCAATAACTCAATCGCTTTTTTAAATTGATTCGTATATAAAAGAGCATAAGCATATCGATAATACCATTTAATATCATCTTTTGCCAAAAGTTTGATACTTTCTAATATATTTATTGCTTCTTTGAATTCATATTCATTATTTAAATCTCTTGCTTTATCTAAAAGTTTTATATAATTCATTTTTATCTCCAATATTATGTATACCAATTTTTTAAAAAATTTTCACAAAATTTATCAAAATTTTAACATTCCACATCGTTTTGGTAGTTTTTCATATAGTTTTCCACAATGAGTACTAATATTTATGGTTTTTTCATAAAGTTATCCACATTATCCACATACTTATCCCCAAACTGTTAAATTTTTCTTGTGTTAAAATTTGGTTTTTTTCGGTTGACATAATTATAATTTCAAATTTGGAATGGCATTAAGTGACATATCTGAAAAATTATTCGCTACATATTCATAATATGCAGCACAACCAATCATAGCAGCATTATCCGTACAGAGTTTAATCGATGGATACACAAAGTTGATATCCTTTGGTAAATGATCTAAAAACTCTTTTCTAAGACCGCTATTTGCTGCTACACCACCTGCAAGTGCAAGCGTTTTCACATTCGTTCTTTCTAAAGCCATCAAAGTCTTTTTCACAATCACTTCTGTTACAGCCTTTTGAAAAGAGGCTGCAACATCTTCTTTTACAATTTCAATATTTTTTTGTTTTTGATTATTAATATAATTGAGAACCGCTGATTTAATGCCACTAAAACTAAAATCTAAACTCTCTTTATCTAAGTAAATTCGTGGAAAATCAATTGTTTCCTTTCCTTCTTTTGCGAGTTTATCAATATAAGGACCTCCTGGATAGGGAAGTCCAAGCGTTCTTGCTACTTTATCAAAAGCCTCTCCTACTGCATCATCTCTTGTTGATCCTAAAATTTCATAATCATAATAAGATTTCACATGAACAAGCTGGGTATGCCCTCCTGATGTAATCATGGATACAAAAGGTGGTTTGATATCATGCTCTATATAATTAGCGCAGATATGTCCTTTCATATGATTTACACCGATAAGCGGAATATTTAAGGAATAACTGAGCGCCTTTGCATAGGATATACCTACTAAGAGTGCTCCCACAAGTCCTGGACCCTTTGTTACTGCTACTGCTGATAGATCATCAAAGGTAAGATCTGCCTTTTCTAATGCACTATCTACAATATAGCTTATTTTTTCTAAATGGTTTCTGGATGCCACTTCTGGTACCACACCACCAAATTTCTTATGTATCTCTATTTGAGAATAAATAATATTTGACAGCACCTCTCTTCCATTTTTCGTAATCGCTGCTGATGTTTCATCACAGCTTGTTTCAATACTTAATATATAAACATCTTTGCTCATTTTATCTCCATCCACATAATAATAGCATCTTCTATATTTTCATAATACTTTGGTCTAATTCCTGCACTTATAAATCCTTTGGATTCATAAAGTCGTATCGCAGGGACATTAGATTTTCTTACTTCAAGGGTTATGCTATCACAATTTCTCTCTTTTGCCCTTTGAATAATTGTATCAATTAACTCTTTTGCATATCCTCTGCCTCTATGCTCAGGATGTACTGCAATATTTGTAATATGTCCTTGGTCAATAATATACCAAATACCTAAATACGCTACAATTTGATGATTTTCTTCCATTACAATATAATCAGCTAATTTATTTGATAGTTCTGATATGAAGCTATCTTTCGACCAAGGTACTTTAAAGCATTTATTCTCTAATACTAAAATGCTTTCAATATCATCTATATTTAAATTTCTAATCATTTAAATCTCTCTCTGCTTTTGTCAGTTTAATATAATCCACATGAATATCATCATAAGATTTTTTATTTTTCGATATAGAAAGCTCACAAATACTCGCTGCGGATAATACATTTAAATATTCTGGCACAAATTTAATATGATCTGCTTTCTTTAATTTTTTTCTACTCTCTTTATCTCCTACTACGTATATCTCATCATATGAGCTGAGTATCTCATCTAAATCTGTAATGGCTATCTGCGTTTCTTTTAATGGCCTACTTCCATAAACTGCAGTATATACTGTATCTCTTCTAGCATCCATTACAGCACAAACATTTTCAAAGCCTATATTCGAAAGTGCTTCTAAAGAAGATACTTCTACCATAGGTATCTTTCTAGTATGAGAGAGTGCTTTTGCAGTAGATACACCGATTCGAAGACCTGTAAATGAACCAGGTCCTATCCCAACAGCAATAAGATCTATATCATCAAGAGTAAAGGATACGTTATCAAATAAAGATTCAATAAGAACCATAATTTTTTGAGAATGTGTTTTCTTATCATTTAAACTCATCATGCTAATCAGTTTATTCTCTTCCATCAACGCTACAGTACACGCATTTGTTGATGTATCAATTCCTAATACTCTCATAAAAATCCTCCACTTTTTTATTTAATTCTTCATTTGAACCACTTATTGTAATCTCTCTACTATCTCCTGAAACCCTTATATCAATAATATAATAATGTTCAAGAATCTCATAAATTTTATCAGCCCATTCTATTAATGAAATAGCATCTCTATACACATAGTCTTCAAACCCTATTTCATAGAGTTCATCAATATCATCAATCCTATAGACATCAAAGTGATTGATTTTATACTTACCTTCATATTCATTTACGATATTAAATGTTGGACTAGTAATATAATCATCTACCCCTAAGGCCATAATAATATTTTGAGACATAAAAGTCTTTCCTGCCCCTAAATCTCCTACTAACGCTATAATATCTCCTGGCATGAGTATCTTTGAGAAGTTTATAGCTAGTTTTTTTGTTTCTTCTATATTATATAACATATTCACCTCTAAGATATTATATCACAAAAGCATAAACATATTATAAAAAAAAGACTTAAAACGAAGTTTAAATCTTTTTAATCTTTCTATTATATTATTTCTTATATACTATTTTACCATCTATAATTGTATAAAGTGGCTCTGCTTGAAGATCAAATGGATGTTTTGACCATATAACAATATCTGCATCTTTTCCTATTTCAAGACTTCCTACTCTATCTTCTAGATTTAATATCTCTGCTGCATTGATAGTAATTGCTTTGAGTGCTTCTTTTTCATCCATGCCAGCTTTCATTGCAAGTGCTGCACACATATTTAAATGATGAAGTGGTATTACTGGTGAATCTGTCATAATGGCTACTTTAACACCTTTTTCTGTTAGTACTTTTGGTGTTTCAAATGTTAAATTCTGAAGTTCAAACTTTGTTCTATGACCAAAACTTGGACCGCAGATAGCAACCATATCCTGCTCTTTAATATAATCTGCTATTAAATGTCCTTCTGTACAGTGATCAAGCGTCATATTAAGACCGAATTCATTTTTTATTCTTATTGCTGTAATAATATCATCCGCTCTATGTGCATGTGTTTTAAGTGGAATCTCTTTATTTAATACAGGAATAAGTGCTTCTAGCTTCATATCAAATTTAGGATTCTCTCCATTTTCTTTTGCATTTTTATATTCTACTGCTTTAAAAAGAATATTTCTAAGCTCTGCTGCTGTACCCAGTCTTGTCGATGGAGACTGTTTCTTTTCTGCATAAAATCTCTTTGGATTCTCACCAAATGCTATTTTCATAGCAAGAGGCTCTTTTATGATCATCTTATCAATTACATTTCCATATGTCTTTATTGCACAGAACTGTCCACCCATTACATTCGCAGAGCCTGGACCAGAAGCTACTGTTGTTACACCACCTAAAGAATACGCTTCTTCAAATGTTTCATCCATTGGATTAATCGCATCGATCGCTCTTAAATGAGGTGTGATTGGATCTGTTGCTTCATTTCCATCAGACCCTTCAAAACCAATTCCACTCTCCCACATACCAAGATGGCAATGTGATTCTACAAAACCTGGGAGAACGTAATTTCCTTTTGCATCAATCACCTCTCCCTCATGAGATAAGTTCTCACCAATTTCTACTATTTTTCCGCCTTCTACTATAATATCTCCATTTTCATAAGTCTTACCTGTTACAGTAATAATCTTACCATTTTTTATTATCATACCTTCCCCTTTCTATACAAATCTATTATACACTTTTTTTGTTTTTTTTGAATACTTGTATTTCATATTCTCATATGCTAATATATGCACATGAGGTGTTTATGAACGATATATTAAAAATTTTTAAATTATTATCGGATGAAACGAGATTGAGAATCATCCATATACTAAATGAAGGTGATCTATGTGTTTGTCAGCTAACAGGAATTTTAAATATTCCTCAGCCCAAAGTATCTAAGGCTCTTTCTAAAATGAAAGACTTAAATATTGTAACGGATAAAAGAGAAGATAAATACATTTATTACTCATTAAATCATAATGAATTAATCGAATATATAATACATTATATAAAAGAGCATAATGATGATAGGATAAAAAATGATATTAAAAATATGCAAAAGGCACAAAATATACTAAAAAATTGTAGAGGTTTAAATGATCATACTAAGATTTCTAAATAATCAACTATTAAAAATGAACTGGCTTTATAACCTAGTACAAATACTTGTAGAAAATGTATTTGGACTAGATATGAACTCAAAACTAGGTGGTATCCTTCACTTTTTTATCTATGATACGATAAAAATATTTATTCTGTTATCTGTACTGATATTTACAATATCCTATATACAGAGTTATTTCCCACCAGAAAGAACGAAGAAAATACTCGGCGGATTTAAAGGAATAAAAGCAAATATACTTGGAGCGCTTCTTGGAACAATTACACCATTTTGCTCTTGCTCTAGCATTCCATTATTTATTGGATTTACTTCAGCAGGACTACCAATAGGAGTAACGTTTTCCTTTTTAATATCATCACCACTGGTAGACCTTGCTTCTATTCTTCTTCTCGCTAGTATTTTTAGCTGGAAAATTGCACTATACTATGTGCTAGTAGGATTACTTCTAGCAGTAATCGGCGGAACCATTATATCAAAACTAAAACTAGAAAAATATGTAGAACCCTTTGTATTTGAATCAGATTTAGATGATGATTATTATGAAACACTTGATTTTAAAGGAAGAATCGAATTTTCAAAAGAGCAAGTTGTTAATATTGTAAAAAGAGTATATTTATATATTTTCATAGGCGTTGGAATAGGCGCTCTCATTCATAACGTGATACCTGAAAATGTCATATCCGTAGTACTCGGTGATAATTGGTATTCTGTTATTATAGCTGTTTTTTCAGGAATACCGATGTATGCAGATATCTTTGGTACACTACCTATAGCAGAGGCACTTGTTTATAAAGGCGTAGGACTTGGAACAGTACTTTCATTTATGATGGCTGTGACTGCACTTTCACTTCCTTCTATCATCCTATTAAAACAGGTGGTAAAAACAAAATTACTCGCTATTTTTGTAGGTATTGTAACTATTGGTATTTTAATTATTGGCTATGTATTTAATATTATAATTTAAGGAGGAAAAGATGAATATAAAAATTTTAGGCACAGGATGTAAAAAATGTGATACACTTAAGAAAAATGTAGAAGAAGCAATTAATGACCTAGGGATGGATATTACTGTAGAAAAAGTAGATGATTTAAAAGAAATCTTAAAATACAAAGTAATGACAACACCTGGTCTTGTTATTGATGAAAAAGTTGTTAGTAAAGGAAAGGTTTTAAAACCTAAACAGATAAAGGAATTAATCGAAAAATAAAGGAGATTGTATGAGCCACTATTTTATAAATGATCCTAGTTTAAAAGAAAATATCAAAATAATAGATTATAAATTTAAAGGTAGAGATTTGTCATTTTATACAGATAATGGCTTATTTTCTAAAGATAGTGTAGATTATGCTACTAATATTTTACTAAATGAAATGCCTGATATCACTGGAAAAACCCTCGATTTAGGTTGTGGTTATGGCGTCATTGGTATCGCGCTCAGTTATGTTAATGATATTATTCTTACCATGAGTGATGTGAATGAAAAGGCTATTGATTTTTCAAGAAAAAACTGTGAAATGAATTATGTTTATCCAGAATTCATACTATCTGATGGATTTGAAAATATCGAAGATTGTTTTGATAATATTATTCTTAATCCACCGATTCATGCTGGAAAGAAAACCATTTTCAAAATGTATGAAGATGGATATGAGCATCTTAATAATAAGGGTAGTTTTTATCTTGTGATTCAAAAAAAGCATGGAGCAGATAGCTCGATAAAGAAATTAAAAGATGTTTATGATGAAGTAGAAATTTTATATAAGAAAAAAGGATTTTACATTCTAAAATGCAGTAAAATCATAGATGAATGGCAAAAATAATATTGACTTAGAAATCATTTTATTATATTATTTTATCAGAGGTTCCTTACCCTCCTTGAAAATTAATGTACTATATTCTATAATAACTCTTTATGAGTTATACTAGCCAAATGGCTATACTTATTTGGGGAGGAACTTCTATTTTATATAAAATTAATAAGAGAGCGTTGCTCTCTTATTTTAGTATAACCATTATTTTAGGAAGTTCTACCTTTTCATCATTATAGTAAAAATCCACCTTTTGAAATCCATCATCAATCTTTATCTTATAAATATATTCATCTCTTACATAAGGATCATTTGTAGCTGATTCATCATTAAAATAGACAGAAAGCACGCCATTTTTATAGTAGGCTTTTGTTTTTGTTATAGAATAATGATTCTGTCCTTTCCGAAGAGCAAAATCTACATACATGCAGCAATTTTTTGTATAATAAGCAACAATATTTAAATTCCCAACGCCATCAAAACTTTCTGCATCCAGTTCTTCTACATTCACACGGTAACTTTCAGTATAAGAATAATATCCATAGTAAGCTAATAGTCCTATGATAAGACAAATACCTAATATCTTAATAACTTTCATTTCTTACTCCTTTATTGTAGAAAACTTTATTGTTACTTTAAATAAATCCCCATCAATAGCTAAATTAAAACGTCCACCACAGGAATAGGTAAAGCTCTCTGCTATAGAAAGTCCAAGTCCACTTCCTTCACTAGTTCTCGACTCATCCCCTCGTTTAAATCTTTCAAGCACATCTTCTGGCGTAAAATCAAGAGGATATTTTGAGGTATTCATAATATTTAATGTACCGTCTTCTGTGAGTTTGATAAAAACTCTTGTGTTTTCTAAAGAGTATTTTACTGTATTATCAATTAGATTTTGAAGTACTCTGTACATTTTCTTACCATCTGTCTTTATTTTAACTTCTTTTTCTGGAAGTTTCAATACGTAATTTAAATTTGATTTCTTTATAATATCATCTAAATCTACCATTGTTTGCTCTACTAATTTTTTAAAATCAAGTTCTTTGATATCAAGCTCTATATTACCACTCACACTCTTTGAAAGTTCAAATAAATCAGACACAATATCTTTAAGAGAATTTGCTTTTTTATCAATGATATTTAAATAATCTCTTTGAACCTCTGTAAGTTCTTCTTTTTTTAATAAATCTAAATTTGTAATAATGCTAGTAAGAGGCGTTTTTAAATCATGTGATACATTCGTAATAAGTTCCGTTTTTGTACTCTCTGATTTATTTTTAAGACTCACATTGGTATTAATATCACTTACAATATCTTTAAACGTCTTTTTATTGGATGTAAGATATAAGATTGTAAATATCATCTCAATAATAATAGTTAAAACGACAATAAACTCTGCACCAGATAATAAACCGACTGCAAAGAAAAATACGGATGCAATACTCACTCCAATATATAGATTCTGCCTAATCGACAGTTTCTTAATATGCGGTTTATCCTTATACATTCTCCCATCAAATATATTAAAAACAGAATAAATAAAACTTGTTTTTAATAATTCTCTATTTAAGAGCTTTCTCACTAAAGATAGTAAAAAAGCTAATGCTATAAATAAAGATAGTATCATTAAAAATACTGCAATGAGTAATACAGAGGGTAAAGACCTTGAAAAAGAACCTGTAAATACTTCTTTTAATAAAACAAATGGTAATGCTAAAGTGCAGCTTAACATAATAATATCTATTTCTGTATAAATTCTATCAATAATAATCTCTGTATTTCTCTTTATATCATTATATACGATATAGATGGAAGAAATAAATACAATAAGTAATAAAATAATAAGCTCTAGAACCGACCTTTCTAATAACTCTTGCCTTATTTTATACTCCTCTTTTATATGATTGAGTGTTTTTTCTTCTAGTTCAAGATAGATCTTTACTGTTTGATCTGCCTCCGAAAGAAGCTCTAATTTACTATATAGATATTCTACATCTACCCCATTTGGTATAACTGATTTAGTAAATATCTGACCTTCATTTTTTTCAAATACAATATAATCACTTTTTTTAAGAATATCTTCTCTGGTTTTAAATAAAGCATTTTTTATTTCTTTCTCATCATCAGAATAATAATATTTAAATAAATTATTTCTTTCTAAACGACTAAGAAATCGTTCTTTATTAATGTCAGCTACTTCCTCTTTTGTTTTCTTAGGATAATAATCCGATGATTCCGTTAAATACCTTCCAAGAATATTTAAATCTTCTTCTATAATATTTTCATAATGATCATACCTATAATAACCAATATTAATGCCTCGATCTTCTTCACTAAAATTAAATAATGTAAATAAAATATATCCTGCAATAATAGATGCTATCAATATGATAGTCCATGCAATTAATTTACCCATGCTTTTCCATTTTGTATCCAATTCCCCACACCACCTTTAAATAATCTGGCTCTTTCGAGTTAATTTCTATCTTTTCTCTAATTCTTCTAATATGTACCATAACGGTATTTTCTGCTGAAAATGAATCTTCTTTCCATACTTCTTCATAGATTTTTTCTGCTGAAAAAACAATTCCTAGATTCGACATTAAAAAATCAACAATCTTATATTCTGTTGCTGTTAATTTAATTTTTTCTTCATCGGCATATAACTGCTTTTCCGATTTGTTGAGTTGAAGTCTACCATTTATAATAGAATCAGAAGTATTTATACTACCAAAAGAAATATATCTTCTTAAAAGGCTATTCACTCTAGCAAGAAGTTCTTCTGAATTAAATGGTTTAGTAATATAATCATCTGCCCCCATCCTGAGTCCGAGTATCTTATCACTATTTTCTGTTTTAGCAGATAAGATAATAATTGGCAGCTTATCTTTTTCTCTTATTTTCATTGTAGCAGATAAGCCATCAAGTTTCGGCATCATCACATCAATAATTAAAAGATGTATTTTATTGGTACTGATTAAATCAAGGGCTTCTATACCATCTTTCCCAGTTAATACATTATATTTTTCTGTTTCTAATAGTTTTTTCAGTGATTTTCTTATTTCATCATCATCATCTATTACAAGTATTGTTATTTTTTCATTTTCAATCATATTTCCTCCTTTCAAAGATAGTTTATATAAAAACTCTTACAATCCTACGGATAATTTTCTTACAAATTTCTTAAGATATTAAAATAGTATCAGATTATAGTATG
>PDWI01003748.1_pt1 | contig 21494 bp, 14 predicted proteins | sample 1430891 | NCBI WGS metagenome assembly PDWI01 (sample SAMN01162508, study PRJNA174530) | Oral metagenome, whole genome shotgun sequencing project. | biome: Marine environment; feature: Marine mammal; material: Swab sample of the gingival sulcus; isolation source: swab sample of gingival sulcus... | reverse complement strand
ATCAAAGAACTTGAAGCGCTCCCAATCGCCGCGGTATTCCTCGTCGATATCGAAATCTTTGTACTTAACCAGGTGTGGCGGACATTCCAGCTGCACATAACCGCCAGCGCGGAAATCCACGTTTTCACCCTCGGGCAAACGCAGGGTAAGCTCCTTAATGAAGGTGGCCACGTTGGGGTTGGACTCAACGGTGCACTCCCACTGTTTGACGCCGAACACTTCCTCGGGTACCTGGATTTCCATATCCTGCTTAACAGCGGTTTGACAGCTTAAGCGCCAACCTTCTGCGGCGTCGCGACGGGTAAAGTGCGATTCTTCCGTGGGCAGCATAGAGCCACCGCCGGACTTGACTATACACTTACACTGCGCGCAGGTACCGCCACCACCACAAGCCGATGGCAAAAACAGATCGGCGGCCGCCAGCGTAGTCAGCAGTTTGCCGCCCGCCGGTACCTTGATGGTTTTTTCACCATTGACCACAATAGACACTTCGCCGGAGCTCACCAGCCAGGAACGCGCGACCAAAATGATGGCTACCAGCGCCAGCACAATCGCGGTGAACATGCCTACACCATATACAATTGTCATATCCATAACATGCGCCCCTAGATGTCAATACCGCCGAAGGACATAAAGCCCAGCGACATCAGTCCAACGATGATGAAAGTGATACCCAAGCCTTCAAGACCTTTGGGGACATCACTGTATTTCAGTTTTTCGCGAATACCTGCCAACGCCACAATCGCCAGCGCCCAGCCAACCCCGGAACCGGCGCCGAACACCACCGACTCACCAAAGCTGTAATCGCGCTCTACCATCAGCAGCGTACCGCCCAGGATAGCGCAGTTTACGGTAATCAGCGGCAGAAACACGCCAAGGGCGTTATACAGCGCGGGCACGTACTTATCCAAAAACATTTCCAGGATTTGCACCAGTGCGGCGATCACGCCGATGTAGGCCAAAAGCCCCAGGAAGCTCAAATCCAGATCTGGCAGGCCCGCCCAGGCCAGAGCGCCATCGGCCAGCAGGTTTTTGTAAATCAGGTTGTTAATCGGCACGGTGATGGTCTGCACCACAATCACTGCAATGCCAAGGCCCAGGGCGGCGTTGATCTTTTTGGACACCGCCAAAAAGGTACACATACCCAGGAAGAAGGCCAAAGCCATGTTCTCGATAAAAATAGACCGTACAAACAGACTGAGATAATGTTCCATTACGCGCCCTCCTCAGCCACAGTGTGTTTAGCAATTTTGTATTCTGGTGCTTCTTTCTGCTCGGTTTTCCAGGAGCGCAGCGCCCAGATAAACAAGCCGATGATGAAAAATGCGCTGGGCGGCGCCAGCAGCAGACCGTTGGGGTTGTACCAGCCACCCTCGGTGACCAGCGGCAGAATTTCGATACCAAACAATTTGCCCGCACCGAACAATTCCCGCACCACCGCCACTGAAATCAACATCGCACTGTAACCGAGACCGTTGCCGATACCGTCGATAAATGAAGGCAGTGGCGGGTTTTTCATCGCGAAGGCTTCGGCGCGACCCATCACAATACAGTTGGTGATAATCAGACCAACGAATACCGACAGCTGTTTACTGATACCGTATGCGTAGGCTTTCAATATCTGATCGACCACGATAACCAGCGAAGCGATAATAATCATCTGCACGATAATACGAATCGCGCTGGGCACATGATTACGCACCAGCGATACAAACAAGTTGGAAAACGCCACTACGGTAGTAAGCGCCACACACATAACCAGGGTCACTTTCAGTGACGAGGTTACCGCCAACGCCGAGCAGATACCGAGAATCTGCAAACCGATAGGGTTGTTATTAAAAATCGGATTAATCAGCGTATCTTTTATGGATGTCGCCATTGCCTACGCCTCCCCTGCTTTGAAGTTTTTAATAAAAGGACCAAAGCCCTCGCTGCCCAGCCAGAAGTGCACCAGATTGGTGACACCGTTGGAGGTCAAGGTCGCTCCGGACAGGCCGTCAATCTGATACGCCGCGTTCGGTGCATTGCGGTCCACAATACCCTTGATCAGACCCAACGCCACTTTATCCTCCCTGTAGACTTTCTTGCCTTGCCACTGCGCCTTCCAGCGCGGGTTATCCACTTCGCCACCCAGCCCGGGCGTTTCACCGTGCTCGTAAAAACCAAGGCCAATCACGGTGTTGGCGTCGCTTTCCAAAGCGAGGAAGCCGTACAGGGTTGACCACAAACCGTAGCCGTGTACGGGCAGGATAATGCGCTCAACATTGCCCGCCTCGTCCTTCACCAGATACACCTTGGCGTAGTCTTCTCTGCGTATCACCTTAGCGATATCCTCTTCGGCGGGAACCGCCTTGGACTGCGCAGGGTCTTTCGCTGCCTTGCGCTGATCGTAGGACTCAGGGCTGACCTCGCTGGTGAATTTGCCGGTGCGCAGGTCTACCACGCGGGTGTCCACCTTGGCGAACTGCTGATCGACGGGCACTTCCTCCTGCAACATACCGGCTGCCGCGAGAATATTGCGTTTTAGATCCAGCGTTTTATTGCGCTCCTGCTCGGGCTTCAGCACTACCGCAGCGGTTGACACCACCACCGAGCACACCACACACAGGGCAAACGCTACCAGAAACGTTTTTCCGATACTGTCGTTACTAGCCACGAGCAAGCCTCCGTTTGATATTGGCCTGCACCACAAAGTTATCGATCAACGGTGCAAACAGGTTACTGAATAGGATCGCCAGCATAATGCCCTCTGGAAACGCGGGGTTAACCACACGAATCAACACGGTCATCAGGCCGATCAAAATACCAAACACCCACTTGCCCGTGTCAGTCATCGCGGCCGACACGGGGTCAGTGGCCATAAAGATCATGCCGAAGGCAAAGCCGCCAGTGACCAGATGCCAGTACCAGGGCATGGCAAAGGCGGGGTTGCTGTCGGAGCCGATGGTATTGAGCAGCAGGGAGAAACCCACCATGCCGATCATCACACCGGCCACAATACGCCAGGAAGCGATACGCGCCGCCAGAATAATCGCGCCGCCAATCAAGATAGCCAGGGTTGAGGTCTCACCGATTGAACCGGGGATGAAGCCCAGGAATGCGTCCATCCAGGTCCATTGCTGCTCAAGGGTTTCAACACCCTGCGAGGCCACCACGGACAGCGGGGTCGCTGCGGTATAACCATCTACCGCCACCCACACGCTGTCGCCGGACATCTGCGCGGGATAGGCAAAGTAAAGGAAAGCACGACCGGTCAGGGCGGGGTTCAGGAAGTTTTTGCCGGTGCCGCCAAAGACTTCCTTACCGATCACCACACCAAAAGAAATACCCAGCGCGACCTGCCACAGGGGAATATCCGGCGGCGCAATCAAAGCAAACAGGATGGAAGTCACAAAGAAGCCTTCGTTGACCTCGTGGCCGCGCTTCATTGCAAACAGCACTTCCCAAAAGCCACCCACGATAAAGGTGACCAAATAGATGGGCACGAAAAATACCGCACCATAGATAAAGCAATCCCACAGGCTGCTGGCATCGTAACCGGCGAGCATGGCGATAATCGCACCGCGCCAGCCTTCGAGTTCCGCACCCGCGGGCATCACCTGAGTGGCTTGCCAGCCCAGGTTGTACATACCGAAGAACATGGCTGGAAAACAGGCCATCCAAACGGTAATCATGATGCGTTTCAGATCGACACCGTCACGCACGTGGGCATTTGCCCTGGTGACGCTGCCGGGCGAGTAGAAAATGGTGTCAACCGCTTCGTACAGGGCGTACCAGTTTTCGTATTTACCGCCTTTATGAAAATGCGGCTCTAAATCATCTAGAATTTTGCGCAGTCCCACGGATCAGCCCTCCTTCTCAATGCGTGTGAGGTTATCCCGCAAAATGGGACCGTATTCGTATTTGCCCGGGCACACATAGGTGCACAGCGCCAGATCTTCTTCATCGAGTTCCAGGCAGCCCAGCTGCTGAGCCACCTCGGTGTCACCCACCAACAGCGCGCGCAACAATTGCGTGGGCAAAATATCCAGCGGCATCACCTTTTCGTAGCTGCCCACTGGCACCATGGCGCGCTCGGAGCCGTTGGTATTGGTGGTCATGGCGAGCGGTTTTAAGCCGAAAAAGCTGGAGATATAAATGCCGAGGTTGGAGTGACGCTTTGCACCGGGCGACAGCCAGCCCAAAAAGTCGCGGTGACGCCCTTCAAGCAGCACGGATACCTGATTGTGGTAGCGTCCCAAATACGCTGTTGCGCCTTGGACACCGCGACCGCCCAGCACCGAGCCGGAAATAATGCGGTTGTCACCCTGTTTCATTTCTCCAGCGCACAGGGCTTGTAAGTCAGCGCCGAGACGGGTGCGCAGCAGACGCGGTTTGCTGATCTGCGGGCCGGCAAGCGCCACCACGCGATCGGTGTACAAAACACCGTCTAACAACAAACGACCGATGGCAATCACATCCTGATAGCCAATCGTCCATACGGTTTTAGTAACGCTTGCGCCTTCGAGCATGTGAATATGCGTACCCGCAAGGCCCGCGGGGTGCGGCCCGGCAAAGCCTGCATAGTTGACGTTGCTGGCGCTGGCTTTTGGTAGATCGGCATTGGCAGCGTGGCAGACATGCACAGTGCCGCTGGTCAGTTTTGCCAGGGCATCCACACCCAGGGCAAAAGCGTCTGCCTGCTCAGCGATAATCACCGCAGGATCAGCCGCCAACGGGTGGGTGTCCATCGCGGTAACGAAAATGGCCGCCGCCTCTGAATCGATGGCGGGCACTTTACTGTATGGACGGGTGCGCAATGCGGGCCACTGTCCGCTTTGCACCAGCAAGTCGCGCAAGGCTGCGCTGTCCGTGGTTTTCAGGTCGTGTACGCCGAAGTTCTCGGCGTCATCGCCCTGGACTTCGATCACCACCGACTGCAATACCCGTTTTGCACCGCGGTTAATCGCGCTCACGGTGCCACCAGCGGGTGCCGTGTAGAGCACGCCGGGGGTTTTCTTGTCACTAAACAGCACTTGGCCTTTCTTTACGACATCGCCCACGGCTACAGCCATGGTCGGCTTCATGCCCACGTAATCATAACCCACCAGGGCCGCATGGCGTGCTGGTGGAGCGGTATCAATGGTCTGTGCGGGAGCGCCCTGGATGGGAATATCCATGCCTCGTTTGATTTTGATCATACGATCTGCCTATTCAAAACAGTTGTCTGGGGTCTTTGGTACCGTCACACACCCGCCCAAAACAGGCCTAAGCTGACGCAAGCTGGTGGGGGAACGGTTGGCGCCAAAAAAACCGCTTCATTATACAGGGTTATTCAGGCTATGGTAAAGATTGGCTATGGAATTGGCTGGGAATTTATTTGATCTTCTTGTTTTGGAGCTTATCTGCCGGACGCGCAATCTCGCCCAAGAGGTCACCACCGTCCACCCTTTCGCGCATCGCAAGACCTGCAAACTGCGGTACGCGAACAGGGGGAAACGGTGTTGAAAATATGAGTCAGGGGCAGACTGGATGAAGTCTACCCCTGGTGCAAGGACTCAGGATTCCCGCGGGAAGGTCGTGTAGCGGATGCCCGCCATCTGCTGCACGATGCGATGCACCTGACAGCTATAGCCGTATTCGTTGTCATACCACAGGTAGAGCACAGCGGACTTGCCATTTACCACGGTGGCTTGCGCATCGAAAATACAGGCGTGACGAGAGCCGACAAAATCGGTGGAGACCACTTCCGGCGAGTTCGAGAAATCAATCTGCTTGCGAAGCGGTGAGTGCAAAGCCATGTAGCGCATGTACTCATTGACCTCCTCGACCGTGGTTTCGCGCCCCAGCTGCAGGTTCAAAATAGCCATGGACACGTTCGGCGTGGGCACGCGAATCGCATTGCCGGTCAGTCTGCCTTCAAAGTACGGCAGCACCTTGGACACCGCCTTGGCCGCGCCGGTTTCGGTGATCACCATATTCAGCGCTGCGGAGCGACCGCGACGAGGGCCTTTGTGGTAATTGTCGATGAGGTTTTGGTCATTGGTGTAGGCGTGTACGGTTTCGACGTGACCACTTACCACACCAAATTTGTCATTCAGCGCTTTAAGCGCCGGTGAAATGGCGTTGGTGGTACAGGAAGCGGCGGAAATAATCTGATCGGAATCCAGGATCTCGTCGTTGTTAATGCCCGCCACCACATTTTTCAAATCACCTTTGCCTGGCGCAGTCAGTATCACTTTGGCAATGCCGGGGCACTTCAAGTGTTGTGACAAACCTTCGCGATCACGCCATACCCCGGTGTTGTCAATCAACATGGCGTTGTCGATGCCATAGTCGTGATAGTTAATTGAATCAGGCGAATTGGCGTAAATGACTTTGATCTCATTGCCATTGGCCACGAAAGATTGACGCTCTTCGTCGACGCGGATCGTACCTTTGAAGGCACCGTGCACGGAATCGCGACGCAGCAGGCTGGCTCGCTTGACCAGATCGTTAGGTGCTTTACCCTTGCGCACCACAATCGCACGCAGGCGCAGCCCCGCACCGCCATCGGTTTTATCAATCAAAATACGCGCCATCAAGCGGCCGATGCGACCAAAACCGTACAGTACAACATCCACCGGCTTGTGGGGGGGCTCTTTGGCTTCACCCTCAGGAAGGGCAAGCTCTTTGTCCAGATAGGCCTGTAAATCGAGATCGCCACCCTCTTTCTTTTCAAAAAAGCCCACGGCCAAACGACCAATATCAATATGAGCGGGGCCGATATCCATATCCGCCAGCGCCTTAACAACCGGGAAAGTATCAAATTCAGACAGCTCATTGTCTTCGACTTGGCGCACGTAGCGATGGTGCTTCATCAGGTTCAACACCGACTCGTTCACCAGCGAACGGCCATAGATATAGCATTTGACGTTTTTCTCTCGTGACAGCTTGCCAACGAGAGGAATCATACCCTCGGCGAGCGCCTCGCGCTCTTTCCAGTCTTTGAAATAATCATCGGGTCTTTCGCGCTTGCGTTCAGTCACCTTGTTCGTCCTTTCATGGCAATAGTGAAAAATCAGCGGCGGACAATCGCCTCGCCGCCGGTGCACCGATATTATCCTGCCCGCCGGGTTCCTTAGCAAGCCTATCTGTAACATTCACACCACGCGTTAACCCGGATGTTTCACCAGTAAATGGAATTTTCGGACAAAAGGACAAAGAAGGTTGTTCAAACATCATGAACAGCGTAGCGGTAGCTACGGTTTAAATGATTTTGGGCAAGATTCGAAGTCATTTTGTTCGAAATAGGCATAGTTTGTACGTTGGCTTTTGTTGCTATTCACGACATAACTCATTGATACTAAACAAACAATAGCAGAGTGGTCGCCGTACTGGTGGAATATCCGGGTTTAACCCGACTGGGCATACGGACGCGCAGGCCTTACAATGCGCGCTACTTTTACGCACTGTTTTACACTCACACCAGGGACACCATGACGCAACGCACGCCAAACCCCTCTGCACCGCCTGGCTGGCCTGAAAAACCCGGCAGCCGCGCTGCGGTAGGCCCTTTTTTTGGCAGCGCTGCCAGTGAGTATATCGCCAGCCTCAGCACTGCCCGGCGTTTAAACCTTGTCCTCACGGCTGACACGGCCACCGCACTGACCCTGGAGCGCGAACTGCCCTTTTACCTGGCCAGCGACATCGACGTGAGTGTGTTTCCCGATCGCGAAACCCTGCCCTACGATAATTTTTCACCGCACCAGGATATCGTTTCCCAGCGACTGGCCACCTTGCACCGACTGCCACAGATGCGCGGCGCAGTGGTGTTGGTGCCGATACCCACGCTGTTGCACTATTTACCCCCCACGGATTATGTGGCCGGCAATTCTCTGATACTGAGTGTCGGTCAGCAACTCGACGCACAACAGTTGCGGGACACCCTGGTAAAAAACGGCTATCACCTGGTGGATACCGTCTACGAGCACGGTGAAATCGCCGTGCGCGGTGCGGTCATGGACATCTACCCCATGGGTTCAGCCCTGCCCTTTCGCATCGATTTACTCGACGACGAAATTGACACCCTGCGCACCTTTGACCCACAGACCCAGCGCACGGTGGCCAAGGTTGAACACATCAACATCCTGCCCGCACGGGAGTTTCCTTTAAGTCGCTCGACTATTCATCAGTTTCAAATGAACTGGTATGAACAATTTGACGGCGACCCGGATAACTGCCCGGTGTTTAATGAAGTCAGCGCAGGACGAGCGCCCGGCGGTGCGGAATACTACCTGCCCCTGTTTTTTAAGCAATGCGCAACTTTGTTTGATTATTTGCCCGAGCACACTGCGGTGCTTACCGTGGGCGATCATCACAGCGCCGCCGAACGCTTTGCCAGTGAGGTACGCCAGCGTTTCGAACAATACGGTATCGATCCGCGCCGTCCTTTACTGCCACCGGCACAGGCCTTTTTGGCGGTAGAAAAACTGTACGAACAGCTCAAACACTACGCGGTACTGGAACTGCGCACCGATCCAGACGCGCCGGTTCGCATCAAGGGCACCTGGCAGACGCCTCCAGACATCAGCAGCGCGAAGGATCAACCCCTATCCGCCCTGAAAGATTTTATCGACGCCCATAATGGGCCGGTACTGCTGTGCGCGGAATCTGCCGGGCGGCGCGAAGTGTTGCTGGAATCACTGGCGCGACAGCAGCTAAAACCTGTCGCGGTGGAAAACTGGCACAGCTTTTTAAGCGGCGGTGAATCCTTTGCCATTACCGTTGCGCCAATGGATCGCGGCTTATACTACGGCCCCGGCAAACCGACCATGGTGGCTGAATCCCAGTTATTCGGCCAACGCGTTACCCAGCGCAGACTGAGAAAAAGCGGCGACGCCGCCTCCCCCGAGCAGGTTTTTAAGGACATCAACGAACTTCGCCCCGGCGTTCCCGTGGTGCACTTGGAACACGGCGTTGGCCGCTATTTGGGTTTGAGCAGCCTCACCGTGGACCAACAGGAAGCGGAGTTTATTACTTTGGAATATGCCAAGGGTAATAAACTCTATGTGCCGGTGTCCGCACTGCATTTAATCAGCCGTTACGCGGGCGCAGACGCCGACAGCGCGCCGCTGCACAGCCTGGGCAGTGAACAATGGAAGAAAGCGCGGCAAAAAGCGGCGCAAAAAGCCTCTGATGTCGCCGCCGAACTGTTGCATATTTACGCCAGGCGCGAGACCCGCACCGGATTTAGCTTTGAGCTTGACGAAAACGATTACGAGCGTTTTGCCAGCGGCTTTCCCTTCGAGGAAACCCCCGATCAGGCTCAGGCCATCCACGCAGTACTAAGCGATATGTGCGCGGAAAAAGTGATGGACAGGCTGGTGTGCGGCGACGTGGGTTTTGGCAAAACCGAGGTGGCGATGCGCGCCGCCTGGCTCGCCACTCAAAACCAAAAACAAGTGGCTGTGCTTGTGCCCACCACCCTGCTCGCTCAGCAACACTACAATTCCTTTGTGGACAGGTTTGCCGATTGGCCGATGAAAGTGGAGGTGATATCGCGCTTTCGCAGCGCCAGGCAAATCGACGATGTCAATAAACGCCTGGCAAAAGGCGACATTGATATTTTGGTCGGCACACACAAACTGCTCAGTCCCGCCTGGCAATTCGCCGATTTGGGCTTATTGATTATCGATGAAGAACACCGTTTTGGTGTGAAACAAAAAGATGCCATCAAGGCCATGCGCGCCGAGGTCGATATTCTCACCCTGACCGCAACGCCTATTCCGCGCACCTTAAATATGGCGCTGGGCGGCATCCGCGATTTATCTATTATCGCCACACCGCCAGCTAAGCGCCTGTCCATCAAAACCTTTGTGCGCGAACACTCTATCGCCCTGGTCAAGGAAGCCGTGCTGCGCGAAACCCTGCGCGGCGGACAGGTGTATTATCTGCATAACGAAGTCAAAACGATTGCTGAAAAAGCCCGCAAACTACGCGAACTACTGCCGGATTTAAGCATCGGTGTCGCCCACGGACAAATGCGAGAACACGAGCTTGAAAAAGTCATGTCGGAGTTTTATCACCAGCGACACCATGTATTGCTTTGCACCACCATCATTGAAACCGGCATCGACGTGCCCAACGCCAATACCCTCATTATGGAACGCGCCGACAAACTCGGCCTCGCGCAATTACACCAATTACGCGGCCGCGTGGGTCGTTCTCACCACCAGGCCTACGCCTATTTGCTGTGCCCGCCGCGTTCAAACATGACCCGAGACGCGGAAAAACGTCTGGAGGCCATCGAGGCCGCCGGAGATTTAGGCGCGGGCTATCTGCTGGCGACACACGACCTGGAGATTCGCGGTGCCGGTGAATTGCTTGGTGACGAGCAAAGCGGTCAAATTCACAGCGTGGGTTTTAGTCTGTATATGGACATGCTGGAGCGCGCGGTGAATGCCTTGAAACGCGGCGAATTACCTAACGAAGACGATACGCGCGATGACATCACCGAAGTCAACCTGCATTTGCCCGCACTTATTCCAGAAGACTATCTGCCGGATATCAATACCCGCCTGGTACTGTACCGACGAATCAGCGCCGCCACAGATGACAATGCCCTGCGCGACATTCAAGTTGAAATGATCGACCGCTTTGGCCTGCTGTCAGATCCCATAAAAAATCTGTTCAGCATCGCCGGGCTGCGTTTAAAAGCCAAAGCACTGGGCATCGAGAAAGTCGACGTCAATCACGCGGGGGGCAGCTTTGATTTTGCCGACGACCCTTCCGTCAATCCCATGAGCCTGGTGTCGCGAGTGCAAGAAGACCCATTACGCTTTAAACTGTCGGGCGCATCACGTCTGCGTTTTAGCGAAGCATTAGACGATGCCGCCGAGCGTATTACCTTTGTCAGCGATTTGCTGGAACAATTTACCCGAGAAGCGGCGGACGCCGCCTGAATGAGTAAACGACTATGAAAACAACTTTTCGCACCTTGTTATTGCTGACAGCCGCCCTGCTCTGTTCCACAGCTAACGCCAAAGCCGAAACCTGGTATCAGGTAGAGCTGGCAATCTTCGCTACCGATAACAGCGCCGCACTTACGCAGGAGCAGTGGCCCCTGTTACCTAAACTGCAATATCCCAGCGCGCGGCGTTTTTTGGTGTATCCAGAACTCGTCGCCCGCGAACGGGCCAAACCCGGCCAAAGCGTCAGCGTGGATGAATCAGGCCGCGTGACAATCGAGTTAGGGCAACAGGCGACGCCTGCAGAAAAACAAACGGACAAAACGGCGCGGGCCTTTTACGTTTTACCCGAAGCGCAACGCACCTTAAACAGCGAAGTCGCCGCGCTCACCCATAGCGGCGCAAGGGAATTGCTGTTTTATCAAAGCTGGGTGCAACCGGTTAAAAACAAAAGCGCGGCAGTGCCCATCGTGCTCGATAATTCTGGCGATACCGACACTTGGCCGCGCCTGCAAGGCAGTATCACCCTGTATTTATCGCGCTACCTGCACCTAAGCACCAATCTCTGGCTAAACACCTACGGCAAGTATCTCACACACCCGAACTGGCAAATGCCCCCGCCACCGCTGGGGCCTAAGTCAATCATCATGCGAGAGGCCGATAACTACCAAACGCCTGTATCGGGCTCTGAGCTGCGTCGCATAAAGCAGGAAAGTGGTGAAACCTATGCCCCTCACTACCCGTGGCGCCACGCCATCACCCTCACCCAGAGCCGCCGTATGCGCGCCGGTGAAGTGCATTACCTGGACAACCCCGCCTTTGGCATTATCGCCAAGGTGATGCCGGTTGAGGTGCAGGACCTTGCGCCCAACGTCAAGAACAAGCGGAACAAGGCGTCCGGCGATACAGCGCGGGGCGAGTGACAGCGTAACAGCGAAAAAACAAGCGGCAAGTACTCGCCATAGTCGACACTCTAGACATAAAAAAAGCCCCGCGTTTACAGCGGGGCTTTTTTTCGTATCTTTTTCGTATCGAAAAGATCTTATAGAGCCGCTTCCAGCTCGGGAACCGCGTCAAACAGATCCGCGACCAGGCCGTAATCAGCCACCTGGAAGATGGGCGCGTCCTCGTCTTTGTTGATGGCGACAATGACTTTGGAGTCCTTCATGCCCGCCAGGTGCTGGATGGCACCGGAGATACCCACAGCGATGTACAGATCAGGGGCAACAATCTTACCGGTTTGACCAACCTGCATATCATTGGGTACGAAACCTGCGTCAACCGCCGCGCGTGAAGCGCCGATGGCTGCACCGAGCTTGTCGGCCACTTTTTCCAGCAGAACGAAATTATCACCGTTTTGCATACCGCGACCACCGGAGATCACCACGCTGGCAGAGGTCAGTTCCGGGCGATCAGACTCGGCGACTTCTTCGCTGACAAACACGGAAGTACCCGCGTCGTGCGCGGCATCCAGCGCTTCTACGGCAGCTGAGCCACCTTCGGCGGCAACGGGATCAAAGGCGGTAGTACGCACTGTGATCACCTTCTTGGGATCGGCGCTTTTCACGGTGGCAATCACGTTACCTGCGTAGATAGGACGCTTGAAGGTATCGGCAGATTCAACCGAGATAATGTCGGAAATCTGTGCCACATCCAAAAGCGCCGCGACGCGAGGCATGGTGTTTTTACCGTTAGACGTGGCAGGTGCTACAACGTTGTCATAGTCCGCGCCAACTTCAGCGATCAGCAGTGATACGTTTTCCGCCAATTGATGCTGATAGACTGCGTTGTCAGCTACCAGTACTTTGCCGACGCCGGGAATGGCAGCGGCTGCCTGAGCTGCGCCGTCACAGCCAGCGCCAACAACCAGGATATCAATGCTGTCACCCAGAGCCTGTGCGGCAGCGACAGCGTTTAAAGTAGCAGCTTTTAAGCTGTTGTTGTCATGTTCTGCAATTACCAGAGTGCTCATCAAATCACCTTCGCTTCATTCTTCAGTTTATCGACCAGTTCCGCAACGCTTGCAACCTTAATACCCGCTTGACGCTCGGCAGGTGGCTCAGCGGCAACCAAAGTCATGTGCGAGACAGGCTCCACACCCAGATCCGCCGGAGTCAGTACTTCCAGCGGCTTTCTCTTGGCCTTCATGATGTTAGGCAGAGAGGCAAAACGCGGTTCATTCAAACGCAAGTCGGTGGTGACCACAGCGGGCAGTGTCAGGCTGATAGTCTGCAAACCGCCGTCCACTTCGCGGGTGACATTGACCTTATCGCCATCGACAGAAACCTCGGAGGCAAAGGTGCCTTGCGGCATGCCCGCCAACGCCGCCAGCATTTGACCGGTCTGGTTGTTGTCGCCATCGATAGATTGCTTACCGAGGACGACCAGTTGAGGCTGCTCTTTTTCAACAACACCTTTGAGCAGCTTCGCCACTTCCAGGGGGCCAGGACTGGCATCGGTTTCGATTTGAATGCCGCGATCAGCACCCAGTGCCAATGCAGTGCGGATCTGCTCCTGGCAAGACTTATTACCGATAGATACCACCACCACTTCAGAGGCTGTTCCGGCCTCCTTCAAGCGCACGGCTTCTTCTACGGCGATTTCACAAAACGGGTTAATCGCCATTTTGACGTTATTCAGATCCACATCGGACCCGTCGGCCTTGGCACGGACTTTGACGTTGTAGTCAACGACACGCTTTACAGCTACTAGAACCTTCATAGAAATTCCATTCACATTTGGTTGATGAAGACAAGCTCACCACGGTATTACCGAGTGAACCCTCAAGTGGGTTCTTTACTTTGCCAAGTTCTGCTTTTCAGGTCAATACGGTCAAGACAAATCGCGAAAAAAAAAGCATGGCCCTCTCTTGACAAACACCATCGACGACGAAAAAAGCCACCCGAGCGGAAACAGCCCACAAAAAAACCGCCCAAAAACTACATTACACGGCAAAGTTGTCTTAGAATGATCGTTGTGGTGTAAATTAATACCAAGCCGAGGCCAGGCCAACTCTGATTGAGTTACAGAGTTGCTCTGGTATTTGGCCGCTACAATTCATATACTTGGAAAGTTGACACTGAATACTATCAACAGCGCCCGCCCCTCACCTGGCGCGTCTGTGACAAAAATGAGCAACACAGGGAGATAACACCGTGGAACGTGAATCGATGGAATTTGATGTGGTCATCGTGGGCGCGGGTCCCGCTGGCCTGTCCGCCGCCTGCCGCATCATGCAACTAGCACAAGAGAAATCTCAGGAAATCACCGTCTGCCTGGTAGAGAAAGGCTCCGAAGTCGGTGCACATACTTTATCCGGTGCGGTACTTGAGCCCAGAGCCATGAACGAGCTTTTTCCCAACTGGAAGGAACTGGGCGCGCCGCTTAACACCGAAGTGACCAGCGATACGTTTTTCTTTTACACCGGCGCGAACAAAGCGAGCAAGCTGCCCAACTTCGCCATTCCCAAGCCCACCCACAACCACGGCAACTACATTGTCTCCATGGGCAATGTGTGTCGCTGGCTGGCCGAACGAGCCGAGGAGATGGGCGTTGAGATCTACCCCGGCTTCGCTGCTGCGGAAGTGCTGTACCACGACGACGGCTCGGTGAAGGGTATCGCCACGGGCGATATGGGTGTCGGCGCCGATGGCGAACAAAAAGACAGCTACATGCAGGGCATGGAGCTACTTGGCAAATACACCTTGTTCGCCGAGGGCGTGCGCGGTCATTTAGGCAAGCAGTTAATCGAAAAATTTAACTTAGACGCCGAAAAAGACCCTCAACACTACGCCGTCGGCGTCAAGGAAGTGTGGGAAATTCCCGCAGAAAAACATCAGGAAGGTCTGGTCATTCACGGCCTCGGCTGGCCATTGTCCGAAAGCAATTCCAGCGGCGGTGCGTTTTTATACCACGCAGAAAACAATCAGGTATTCCTTGGTTTAATTACCGACCTTAACTATCAAAACCCGTATTTAAGCCCCTTTGAAGAGTTTCAGCGCTGGAAAAAACACCCTGAAACCGAGAAGTATTTAGAGGGCGGTACCCGCATCGCCTACGGCGCACGCGCCATCGCCAAAGGCGGTTTGAACTCACTGCCCAAGCAGTATTTCCCCGGCGGCCTGTTAATCGGCTGTGATGCCGGTACGCTTAACGCCGTTAAGATCAAGGGCAATCACGCCGCCATGAAAAGCGGCATGTTAGCGGCGGAAACCGTCTTCGAAGCACTCGCCGCAGGTGAAAATGCCCCCGCGGAACTCACCACTTACGAACAAAAATTCAAGGACTCATGGCTGTATAAAGAGCTGTACAGCGCGCGCAACTTCGGCGGCTACATGCACAAGTTCGGCTTTATGCTGGGTGCAGCCTTTGTCTGGATTGACCAAAATATTTTTGGCGGTAAATTGCCCATCACCCTGCGCGATCGCAAGCCCGATTACGCCATGCTCAAACCCGCGGCGGAATCGAAAAAGATCGACTATCCCAAACCGGATAACAAAATCACCTTTGACCGCCTGTCATCGGTGTTTTTATCCAACACCAACCACGAGGAAGACCAACCCTGTCACCTCACCTTAAAAGACCCCGCCATTCCACTGGAGCGCAACCTGCCACTGTACGATGAACCCGCGCAGCGGTACTGCCCCGCTGGGGTTTATGAGATCGTCGAGGATGAAAAGGGCAAACGCTTCCAGATCAACTCACAGAACTGCGTACACTGCAAAACCTGCGATATCAAAGACCCGTCGCAGAATATTGTGTGGGTAACTCCGGAGGGCTTTGGCGGCCCGAATTACCCAAATATGTAGCAAAATCAACACTTTACAAGCGAGCCTCGGCTCGCTTTTTTTTATCTTTCAACTATTGCCCAAGGCAGTTCGCAAACATCGTGCAACTTGACATTATGCTAGAAACCAAAAACCTCGCTGGCAAAAACACCTGAACACGGGTGTTTATCATCCGACGAATACGCTCGGCCATCCGCGAAGGCCTCGCCCGCAAAACACCTACTTTCTCGTCGCGCTATCTTGTACCATAGGGCCACTTTGCAGCGTTGATTATAATTAAGGAGATATCCATGTCTTACCCCTCACGTTCACTTTGGGCATTGGCTTTGTCTCTGGGGCTCAGCACCCTTCTCGGAGCTTGTAGCGGCGATACAGACCAAGCCGAAAGCGATAAACCGCTTATCGAGGGCAGACCGGTAAAACTGCTCACCGTGCAAGAGGCCAGTGCCTGGGAGCTATTAAAGCTACCCGCGGTCATTCAAGCCTCTTCCTCGGCGGAAATGGCCTTTCAAGTGGGCGGCAAACTGGATAAACCCTTGATCAAAGAGGGAACGGAAGTTACCCAGGGCACAGAGCTTGCCCGTTTAGAGCAGGAGCCCTTTAAAGACCGGCTCGACAGCGCCCAGGCGCAGTATGACGCAGCGAAAGATGAGTATGACCGCACCAAAAGCCTGATTAAAACCAACGCGATATCCAAAAGCATGTTAGAGCAGCGCCGCACCCAATATGAGGTGGCACGGGCTTCACTTAACACGGCCAAGAAAAGCTTTAAAGACAGTATTATGCGCGCCCCCTTCGACGGCATAGTCTCAAAGGTCAACGTAAAAGCCTTTCAGACCGTTGGTCCCCAGCAGATCATATTGACCCTGCAGTCCATCGGCCTGTCCGATGCCATTATTCAAGTGCCTGCGGATTTGGTCATTCGCTCAAAAGACTTCGAGATGAAAGACCTTTACGTGCGCCTGGACGCGGCGCCGGAGGTAAAAATTCCCGGTACTTTGGGTCCGTATATGACCACTACCGAGTCGGGCTCGCAAAGTTATCAGGTCAAAATTCACTTTATGCCACCGGAAAACCTGGTCGTCTTGCCCGGCATGACAGGTGAAGTCAGCATGGAAGTCGTCGGCGCCGAGGACAGCGCCGATGCGGTAGTTCCCATAAGTGTACCCCTGGACGCCGTAGCGAGTGACGGCGATGGTCAATATGTCTGGCGACTCGACACAGAGACCATGACAGCACAACGCCAGGACGTGGTGATTGCAGCCGACAGCGTGGGTGAACAATTGGCGGTTATCGAAGGCTTAAAAGCTGGCGATAAGATTATTGTCTCTGGCGTGAGTTATCTGTTTGAAGGCATGCCTGTGCGCGTGTACAAGCCCTGAATCTAATTCGCTTAAGCACAGGATATGACCATGAATATCGCAGAACTTGCCATAAAAAATCGCCTGTGGTGTGTCATCGTGATGATGATTTCACTGTTTGGTGGCCTGTTCGCCTACAACAATATGCCGCGCTTTGAAGACCCTGAATTCACTATTCGCACCGCGCAGGTATTAACCCGCTATCCCGGCGCCACCCCTGCGGAAGTGGCCGATGAAGTCACGGAAAAACTGGAAACCGCCATCCAGCAAATGCAGGAAGTGGATGAAATCCGTTCCACTTCTTCGGCCGGCTTTTCCCTGATTCAAGTGGATATTAAATTTGACTTTGCGCCGGATGACAGCGCCCTGGATGTCATTTGGAATCGCCTGCGCGCCAAGGTCGATGACGCTCAGGCGCATCTTCCCCCCGGCGCCGGACCCAGTCTTGTCAATGACGACTTTGCCGATGTATACGGTCTGTACTATGTGATTACCGGCGATGAATTTACTCACAAGGAATTAGTGGATTACGCCAAAGACCTGCGTGTGGAACTGCTCACCGTTCCCGGCGTGGGTAAAGTACAAATAAGTGGCGCCCAACAGGAAACCATATACCTGGAATTTTCCCGCGAACAAGCTGCGGCCATGGGCGTGTCGCTTAACAGCGTATTTGATGCTATTTCCAAACAAAACGTGGTTACCCCAGCGGGTGATATCGTGCTGGGCGATAAGCGCGTACAAATGCGCGCAGGTGGCGCGGCAGATTCCGTGGAGGCGTTAAAAAACACGATTATCGCCACTGGCGGCAATCAGAACCTGATGCATTTGCGGGATATTGCCAAGGTCAAGCGCGGCTATTCCGACCCACCCACTTTTATAATGCGCTATAACGGCAGCCCTGCCCTCGGACTTGGCGTATCCGCCGTCTCTGGCGGCAATGTGGTCAAACTCAGCAAGGCGATTAACGCCATGCTAAAGAGTGAAGAAAAGCAGCGCCCGCTGGGTATAGAAATCCACACCTATTACAACCAGGGCGATATTGTCGAGGTCGCCATTAACGATTTTGCCTTGAATGTACTGCTGGCGCTGGTGATCGTGCTGGTGACGCTGTTTTTGTTCATGGGTTTTCGCGCATCAATGGTGATAGGCGCGGTCCTGTTATTTACCATCGCCGCAACACTGGCGGTGATGTATCTGATTGACATCCCCATGCACCGCGTCTCCCTGGGTGCACTGATTATTGCCCTGGGCATGCTGGTGGACAATGCCATTGTTGTCACCGATGGCATTTTAGTAGGACTGCGCAAAGGCAACACCTTATTGGCCACCGCATCTGCAACCGTCGCTAGAACTTTCTGGCCACTGTTGGGCGGTACCTTAGTGGGAATTATCGCCTTTGCACCAATTGGTTTTGCCCCGGGCGAAGTCGCGGAGTTTACCGGCGATCTATTCTGGGTCATTTTAATTTCCCTGCTGTTTAGCTGGGTGTTTGCCATTATCCTGGTGCCGTTTTTAGCAAGTCTGCTGTTTACCAAAAAACGCGGTGTCAGCGTTAGCTCGGCGCAGGAGGAAAGCCGTTTCAGTCGTTTATACAAGCGTTTTATTCGCGCCTTGCTCGGCCAGCGTGCACTGGTACTGGTCTGTGTAGCCGCGCTGTTTGCCCTGTGTCTATGGGGCTTTAAGTTCGTTACACCGGGATTTTTTCCCGCCTCGACGACACCGCAAATGGTGGTGGATTTCTGGCTGCCCGAGGGCACAGATATTGAAACGACCAACGCCGATATCAAACAGCTGGAAAAATACCTGCGAGAACAAGCCCCAGTCAAAGATGTGCAGGCTCTGATCGGTGCGGGCACCATGCGTTACATGCTGATCTATTCCCCCGAGGCCAACAACAGCTCCTACGCTCAGCTTCTGGTTAAAACCCAAAGCTACGAAGACCTGGATAGCTTAATACCGCAGGTACAAGGTCATATCGATGAACACTTCCCCGATGCGCTGGCTAAAGTCTGGCGTTTTAAAATGGGCCCCGGTGGTGGCTCATTAATCGAGGCAGAATTCTCCGGCCCCGACCCAAAAGTGCTGCGTGAATTGGCTGAGAAAGCCAAGGCGATTATGCTCGCCGATGGCGAAGCCATTTCCATTAAAGACGACTGGCGCAATCAGGTTCCCATTTTAGTCGCCGAATACGCACCGGGCAGTGGTAGGCGCGCCGGGGTTTCCCGTGAACGCGTTGCCTACACCATGAATGCGGCCTACAGCGGCACGCGAGTAGGCGTCTATCGCGAGGACGACAAACTCATCCCTATCGTTGCTCGCGCCCTGCCCGCACAGCGCAAAGACGTCAGTAATATTGGCTCCCTGCCCCTGTTTAACAACTTGGGCGGCAAATCGATTTTACTGTCAGAAGTGGTCGATGGCTTTGATACCGAATGGGAAAACCCGCGTATTATCAAGCGCAACCGCAAGCTGACGATTAAGGCGCAGTGTGACCCGCGCCCGCCCCTGTTGGCAGGTCAGCTACAGACGCGTTTGCAGCCGCAGATAGAAGCGATTGACCTGCCCGATGGTTACACCCTCACCTGGCGCGGTGAATCCGGTGACAGTGCGGAAGCACAGGAAAAACTCGCTACCACCATTCCACTGGGTTTTATGGCAATGGTCCTGGTAGTGATCCTGCTGTTTAACGCGCTGCGCCAGGCCCTGGTCATCTGGCTGACGGTGCCTCTGGCGCTCATGGGTGTGGTGTTTGGCCTGCTTGTCACCAACTCGCCGCTGGAATTTATGGCTATTTTGGGCGTATTGTCGCTCTCGGGACTGCTGATTAAAAACGCGATTGTGCTGGTCGATCAAATGGACGCCGACATCGCCACCGGCAAACCGCGCCTGGATGCCATCGTTGACGCCGCCCAGAGCCGTGTCCAACCTGTGTTATTAGGCGCCGTCACCACAGTGCTGGGTATTCTTCCCCTGTTTTGGGATGCGTTCTTCAAATCCATGTCGGTGGTGCTGGCATTTGGTCTGTCTTTCGCCACACTGCTAACCCTGCTGGTCGTGCCCGTGCTGTATGCGGTGATATTCAGAGTAAAACCCGACGAGGTCGCGCAACGCGATTCGCTATAACAACAGCGTTGCTGCACGGTCGGCGAGTTTTGTGGAAGCTGTCTTGAGTATTGCGTGTTGGTTAAGACGAATGCTGGGTAAATCCGATCTAAGGTCAGGCTTCGCGCCCGGCAGCCGCCCGGCAAGCACCTATACCCGGATATTTCACCAGTAAATGGAATTTTCGGACAAAAGGACAAACAAGGTTGTTCAAACATCATGAAAAGCGTAGCGGTAGCTACGGTTTGAATGATTTTGGGCAAGATTCGAAGTCATTTTGTCCGAAAAACCATTTAGGCACAGTTTATACATTGGCTTTTGTTGCTGTTCACTGTGTAACCCCTTGATTTTAAATAAATAATGGCGGAGTGGACGCTGTACTGGTGGAATATCCGGGTCATGGGGACGCTACAAGTACATCCCTGTAAGCTCGTCTCGGCCATCCATGGCCTCGAACGCCCCTTCAGGCACTTACCGCGCGGCTGCTGTGTAGAGTGTGTTGGCCTGAGGAGTGCGGGGCTAAGCGCTATTTTAGCCTGTTTGCTGTGGGCGCTTGTCGTGTTTTTTCTTGGGTGTGGCTTGTGAGCACAGGGGTAAGGTGTTAGATTTCAATGACTTGGTGTATTTCAACCAGCTGTCACTAAAAGTATAGACGACAACGTGTCGTCTTTAATTGCGGCACGTTGTCGTCTATTTAACTGTTGTGCCCTAAAAACATATTGCATATCTGTATTTCGTACGCTAGAGTATTTAGTACGTTAGAATGTACAAAAAGTATAAAGGAGATGTGCAATGCAAAGATTAAGAATAGATCAAGATATTAAACCTCTCTCCGAAGTTCGAACCGGAATTGCTTCATTCATAAAACAAGTTCATGATACTAAAAGGCCTGTTGTTATTACCCAGCATGGAAAAGGGGTTGCAGTTCTTTTAGGAGTCAATGAATATGAATCAATGCAAGAAAAAATGGAGCTTCTGACAGATATACAAACTTCTATCAACCAGATAGATAGTGGAAACGGCGTTGAACACGATGACGCAAAAGAAATAATAATGCAACAGATTGTTAAATGAAAATAATCTGGTCTCCTTTGGCTATCGATAGGGTAGCTGAAATTGCAAACTATATAGCAAAAGATAAACCAACTACCGCTGAAAAATGGGTGGACAAAATCTTTTCAAAAGTTGAAGGTTTAATATCGTCTCCTAAATTGGGGAGAATTGTTCCTGAAATAAACAAAGATCAATATCGAGAAGTTATCTATGGTAATTACAGAATCGTGTATCGGATTGAAGAAAAACGAATATCTATTCTG
>PDWI01003653.1_pt1 | contig 21495 bp, 18 predicted proteins | sample 1430891 | NCBI WGS metagenome assembly PDWI01 (sample SAMN01162508, study PRJNA174530) | Oral metagenome, whole genome shotgun sequencing project. | biome: Marine environment; feature: Marine mammal; material: Swab sample of the gingival sulcus; isolation source: swab sample of gingival sulcus... | reverse complement strand
CCTTGCTATGGCTATGCGTTGTCTTTGTCCGCCGCTAAATTCGTGGGGGTATCTAAAGATGCTCTCATCGGGCATATCCACTTCTTTTAAGATTTCTTTAACTAGATTTATTTTTTGTTTCTTGCTTAGCTTTGTGTGGATGTCAAGTCCTTCAGAAATGATGGAAAATATGCTCAATCTTGGATTTAGGCTATTGAAAGGGTCTTGAAAAACTATCTGCATCTTACTTCGCAAGGCTCTTAAATCTTTTTTAGATAGATTATTTAAATTTTGATTTGAAAAGATTATATCTCCAGAACTTTCCATGAGCTTTAAGATGGCGTTTGCTAGGGTGCTTTTTCCACTTCCGCTCTCGCCTATTATTCCAAAACATTCTCCGATTTTAAGCTCAAAACTAACATTATCCACAGCCTTAAAATGCCCAACAACCCTTTTGAAAAGTCCTTTTTTTATGGGAAAATACACATGTAAATTTTTCACATCAAGAAGTTTTTCTTCTTTTATATCAAAGTCCTTTGCAACTATATTTGCCCTTAATAAATCTTTTGTATAGCTATTTTTAGGGTTTTGAAAAAGCTCTTTGGTTGTGTTATGTTCAACAATTTTACCTTTATTTATCACATAAATATATTCACTAAAACTTTTCACAACTCCTAGATCATGACTTATAAATAAAATGGACATGTTAAATTCATTTTTTAATTTTTTTAGCAAATTTAAGATTTCATCTTGGATGCTAACATCAAGGGCAGTTGTGGGCTCATCGGCTATTAGAATTTTTGGATTATTTGCTATTGCCATGGCGATTAAGACCCTTTGTCTTTGGCCGCCACTTAGCTCATGTATATAAGAATTTGCTATCTTTTTCACATCTGCATATTTATCTAATTCAACCTTTTTTAGAAGTTCATAAACCCTATTTTCAAGATCCTTTGCCCTCTCTTCATGGGTGTAAATCATTTCGGCAATTTGCTTTTTAATCCTATGGAGTGGATTTAGGGCACTTAGTGGCTCTTGGAAAATGATGGCTATATCTTTGCCTCTTAGATTTAAAAGCTCATCCTGGGAAAGCTTTAAAATATTTTTATTATCAAAATTTATCTCCCCATCTAGAGTAACATTTTTTGGAAGTAGCTTTAAGATACTATAAGCTAGCATACTCTTTCCACTTCCACTTTGCCCAACTAGGGCTACAATTTGGGCTTTTTTTACCTGTAAATTGATGTCTTTTAGTATATTTTTTCCAGAAATTGAAAGGTTGAGATTTTTTATATTCATAGATTTACCCTTGGATCAAAGGCATCTCTGAAAGCTTCGCCTATAAAAACTAACATACTCAAAAGTGCAGATAAAACCACAAAGGCACTAATGCCAAGCCATGGAGCGTGGATATTTGCCTTGCCTTGAGCTAAAAGTTCCCCTAAACTTGGGCTAGATGCTGGAAGTCCAAAGCCTAAAAAATCAAGGGAGGTTAAGGTGGTTATACTTCCACTTAAAATAAAAGGCATGAAGGTAATAGTTGCAACTAGGGCATTTGGTAAAATGTGTTTGCTTATGATCTTAAAATCGCTCTGCCCCAAAGCACGGGCCGATTTTACGTATTCAAAATTTCTTCCCCTTAAAAATTCAGCCCTAACAACACCTGTAAGAGAAGTCCAAGAAAAAAGCAAAAGTAAGCCCAAAAGCCACCAAAAAGTAGGTTGAATATAATTTGCTAAAATAATAAGCAAATAAAGCATGGGAAGTCCACCCCAAATCTCTATAAGCCTTTGTCCGACTAAATCAACTTTGCCCCCATAATATCCTTGCAACGCACCCACAAAAACCCCTATAATGGATGAAATTATAGTCAAAACTAAGCCAAAAAGCACAGATATTCTAAAGCCATAAAGTATCCTAGCAAATACATCCCTACCATTATCATCCGTACCTAGTAGATTTTGGGCATCTGGAGGGCTAGGATAAGCTTTGTTGGAATCTATTTTTATAGTATCATAAGAATAATTGATAGGAGCATTTATCAAAAAACCATCCTTTTCTATAAGCTCTTTTACAAAGGGATCTTTGTAGTCGGCTTCACTCTCAAAATCTCCCCCAAAGGTTTTCTCAGAATATATATGGAAAATCGGCATGTATATTTGATTTTTATAATATATCATCAAGGGTTTATCATTGGCTATAAATTCAGAAAATAAGGAGATAAAAAATAAAATACAAAAGATAATCAAAGAGTAAAAACCCCTTTTATTTGCCTTAAAAACTTCTATCCTTTTTGAAATTACACTTTTCATGAAACCCTCTCAAAGTCGATTCTAGGATCAACAAAGGTATAGACTAGATCAGATATCAATCCCATAATAAGACCGATTAGGGTAAAAATATATAAAGATGCAAACATGATAGGATAGTCCCTGTACATGGTCGCTTCAAAGCCCAAAAGTCCCAATCCATCCAAAGAAAAAATAACCTCAATCAAGAGTGAGCCTGTGAAAAACATACTAATAAAAGCCGATGGAAAACCTGAGATGATAATAAGCATGGCATTTCTAAAGATATGATTGTATAAAACTTTATTATCACTCAAACCCTTGGATTTTGCTGTTAGGACATATTGTTTTGAAATTTCATCCAAGAAAGAATTTTTAGTAAGCATGGTTAGGGTGGCAAAACCACCTATACTCATAGCAATTATAGGCAAGGTTAGATGCCAAAAATAATCAAGCACCTTTTCAAAGGCATTGAGGCTATCAAAATTTTCACTAACCAAGCCACGCAGGGGAAATAGATCAAAATAATTACCTCCTGCAAACAAAATAATAAGCAAAATCGCAAATAAAAAACCTGGGATTGCACTTGCGACTATGATAAGGGTTGATGAATAAATATCAAACTGACTTCCATGGCGAAGAGCCTTTTTTATGCCTAAAGGAATGGATATGAGATAGATCAAAAGTGTACTCCAAAGTCCCAAAGACACGGAGATGGGGAGTTTTTCTTTGATTAGCTCAAATACATTTGCGTTTTTAAAAAAACTATCGCCAAAGTTAAATGTGGCGTAATTTTTTAGCATATTTATATAGCGTTCCCACAAGGGCTTATCAAAGCCATATAATTTTTCTATATCCTTTATAAGTTCAGGATCTAGCCCATTTGCACCCTTGTAGGTGTTTTTTTCTTCGCTTTTTACAACATTTTGCAAATCCCCCTCTTCCCCTCCTGTGATCTTACCTAGGGTGCTATCTCCAACTTGATTTAATTGCAAGATCATCTTCTCTACTGGTCCACCTGGGCTTGTTTGGACGATGAAAAAGTTTATAGTCATGATGCCAAAAAGAGTTGGGATGATTAGCAAAAGCCTTCTTAGGGTGTAAAAAAACAATTATTTAGCCTCTTTTATCCACCATGTAAATAATCCAAGCCCATATTTTGGCGAGATTTTTGGTTGTGCAAATTTATTCCAATAAGCTATACGAAAATAATCCGTATGCCAATTTGCAATCACCAAATAACTATGGGTAAGCACCCTATCTAGGGCTTTTGTTGCTATTATAAGCTCATTTCTTGATCTTGCGGTTACTATCTTTTCTATTAGAGCATCCACAGCCTTTGACTCAATTCCCATAAGATTTCTACTTCCCTTTATATGGGCAGATTTTGAGGCAAAATAATTTCTAAGTTCATTTCCTGGGGATAAACTCGCCCCATAGGTGGATACTATCATGTCATATTCAAAATTGTTTAATTTATTTGTATATGCTACTTGATCTATAACCCTTAAAGTCGCTTCTATACCTATTTTTTTAAGGTTATTTATGAAAGGATTTAGCACCTTTACAAAACTTTGCGAATCAAGCAAAATCTCAAACTTAAATTCCTTGCCATCTTTTTGTAGGATTTTATTTTTTCCAAATATCCAACCTTGTTTTTTAAGTATTTTTAAAGCTTGTCGCAATTCCTTTCGTATATTTCCATCGCCTTTTGTGGTATTTGGCTTATAGGCTTTGCCAAAAACTTCCTTTGGCAAAATATCCTTAAATGGATTTAAAAGTTTCAACTCTTCCTTGCTTGGTTTTCCCGTGGCTTTTAACTCGCTATTTTCAAAATACGAACTTGTTCTTTTATATTGGTTATAAAAAAGCTTTTTATTTGTCCATTCAAAATCAAAGGCTAGATTTAGGGCTTTTCTAACTTCTATATCCCCAAATAAATCGTTTCTTAGATTAAATACAAAACCCTGCATTCCAGACGGAAGGGAATGGGGTATTTGCTTTTTTAGGATATTTCCATTGTCAAAATTTTTACCCTTATACAAATTTGCCCAATTTTTAGCTATATTTTCCAAAATAAAATCAATATTCCCAGCCTTAAAAGCCTCTATGATGACACTTTTATCCTTATAATAATCATATCTAAGCTGCTTAAAATTATTTTGTCCAACATTTACATTCAAATCCTTAGCCCAATAATTTTCATCCAATTCATAACTTATAAACTTACCAAATTGATAATCTTTTATCTTATAAGCTCCGCTTCCAATAGGAAGCACATCATCTGATTTCAAAAAATCCTTATTTTCCCAAAAATGCTTTGGTAAGACATGAAGTTGGCTTATGATCAAAGGTAGTTCTTTATTTCCCTTTCGTTTATAGTTAAATTTTATCGTGTATTGATCTAAAACTTCCACATTTTTAACATCATTATAATACCTTTTAAAAATAGGCGAACCCTTAGAAATGAGCAAATCAAAGGAAAATTTTACATCTTCAGCCCTTATTGGCTTACCATCGCTAAACCTAGCCCTTTTATCGATATGAAATTTTACCCATTCTTCCCCTAGAGTAGCACTTTTTGCTATGAGTGGATAAGAGATGGAAAATTCATCCTGACTGGTTGTCATGAGAGTATCGTAGATCATATAAATCCCAGCAGCGGGAGTTCCTTTTAAGATAAAGGGATTGAAACTATCAAAGGTTCCTTGTGAAGCGGATTTTAAAATCCCACCCTTTCTTGCATCTGGATTTACATAATCAAAATGTTTGAATCCTTTTTTATATTTTGGCTCTTCATTGATGCTTAGATAGTATTGCTCTGCACCAAAAACGTTTAGTTTTGTTAAGATTAAAACACTAAATATATATAAGATTTTTTTCATCATTTTTCCCTTTTGTTTTCATTTTTATTTTCTTTTTTGGGGTTAAGTTGTGCATAGATTATATCTTTGGTATCAAAATATTTCTTAGCACTTTCTTGTAAAATTTTAGGAGTTATAAGTTTGTATAATTGCTTATATTCCTTTGGACTTTTGATTTTGTTACCATACATGTAAAAATTCATCAGCTCGCTCTCCCAAAAGGAATTATTTTTTGAAATCTCATCTAATTTTGTATTTTCCTTTTTGATAAAGGCATTTATATACTTTTTGTCTAACTCTTTAGTTTGAATTTCCCTAATGACTTCTTTTACATACTTGCTAAGTTCTTCTTTTCTTTTTGGATCGCAGGCAAAATGTATCTTGATAACCGCCTCATCTTTAGGCAACCTTTCAAAATACGCCCTTACAGCAACCCCATAAGCACCCGATTTTTCCTCTCTTATATATTCTCTTAACTTCTCGCTCAAAACATCTTGAAGTGCTTTTAGTTTAACCCATTCTTCCAAAGAATAAGGAATCTGTTTTTTGTAAGATAAAAAGATAGTGGACATGTTTTGATTATTTAAATTTTTTATAAAAGTATGGCTTCCCTTAATGTGTGCTAGACCTCTATTTTTATAATTTTCATTCCTTTTTGTGGAATTTAGATTTGCAAGGTAGAGTTTTATATATTTTTCCACCCTTTGTTTTTTCACATCGCCAATTATAAAAAAAGTAAAATCACTAAAATCACTAAATCTATCCCCATATATCTTCAAAATCTCTTTTTTTGATATATTTTTTACGTCATTTTTATCTTCTTTGATGTATCGTTTATTGTTATTGAAATAAAATTTATTAAATTCATTGGAAAAACTTATTTGCGGAGAGTTTTTTTCCTTCTCTAAGCCCTCTAGCATCTGTTGTTTTAGATTAAAAAGAACATTATCATCTATCTTATACTGCTTAGCAAAAAGATAAACTCCTTTTAAAAGCTCCTCAAAATCTTTATTGCTAGAACTTCCACTAAATCCCTCAAAATATCTTTCTATATAAGGCTTTAAGTTTACTATCTTGTCCGCATATATCTTCTCAACCTCTAAAAAATTATACTCCCCAAAACCAGAATTGCTGATAACTTTCGAACTCGCCCTAGCATCCACTAAAAACTTTGTATCATATAAGGAATACCCTCCTTTAGAAAAGGCTTTAAATTTTATTTTATTTTTTTCATAATCATTATATTTATACACAACCCTAACTCCATTTTCTAAAATAAATTCATAAAAATCATACTTTTTATCGTATTTTTGGGAAATTATCTTACCCTCTTTAAGGTTTTTAACCTCTATGGAATTTGGAAGAATTTTTTTCTTTTTTTCTTTTTTGATGGCATTTTTTCTTTTTTTATGGACTTGTTTAATTTCATCAAGGCTAATTTCATAATCATTAGGAAGCACAAAATAAACCAAAGAGCTTTTACTTTTCAAGATATTTCTAAAACACAAATTTACCTCTTTTAAGCTTAATGCATCTAATATCTTATTTTCTAAATCAACCGCATATTTTTTATCCAAATAAATCTCATCATAAGCCTTATAATAGCTTATTTCACTAGCATAGGAATTTGATGTTTTATTTTTAATATTTTTCAGTTCATAATCATTCTTAGCCCTTATATCGGCTTTTACGATCTCAAAATCCCTCTTATCAAAGCCATTTTTATCAACAGAATATATGAGATTTAGCATTTGTTTATAGGCTTTTATAGCATTTTTTTCTAAAAAATTTGCCCTAAAGGTGTGGTAGTATAAGTTGTCCCCAAATAAATTTGTACTAAATCTCACATTTTTAGCAAAGGGATTTTTAGTTTGCTCTAATTCCCTTGCCTTTAAGTTAAAAAGTTTAGCTATAAATTTTATCAAAAAATCTTTTTTATAATCCTCTTGGGTTTTTACAACCCTGTAAGGACTTATAAGTGAAAAGTTTACACCCATGGACGTCAATTCTTTATCCCTAAAAATTTTAAACTGCATAGTTTTTGGATCTAGGGCATTTCTCTTATATAACTTTTTTTTATTTGTATTTTTTAAGTGAGAAAAGTTTTTTTCTATAAGTTTTTCAATCTTTTTTTCGTCAAAATCCCCAACAGCAACAAAGTGCATAAATCTAGGCTGATACCAAGTTTTATAAAAATCCTCGACCCTTTTTAAGGAAATATTTTCTATGATATCCCTCTTTCCTATGGGCATTCTATCCTTAAATCTACTCTTATCATAAGCCACCTCGTGAAGCTGCTTATAAATCCTATAATTGACATTATTTCTAACCCTCTCCTCTTCCAAAACAACCCCTCTTTCCTTATCTAGTTCGCTTTTATTCATCCTTATATCCCCCGCCCAGTCGGAAAAAATAAGCATAGTTTTTTCTAGATTGTCCCCCTTTAAAGGAATTTGTAATTGATAAATAGTCTTATCAAAGCCCGTACTAGCATTTAGATGCGACCCAAAATCCACGCCTAGAGATTCTAAAAAGTCAATAAGAGAATTTTTCTCAAAATGCCCAGTCCCATTAAAAGCTAGATGCTCAACCAAATGGGCAATCCCACTTTGATCTTCATCTTCTTCCAAGGAACCAACCCTAACTAAAAGCCTAAAAGAAGCCATATTTTCAGGTTTTTCATTTTTCTTTATGGTATATTTAAATCCATTTTTAAGCTCCCCTTCTATCAGAGATTTTGAAGCTATCAAATCCTTCGCATCCGCAATGCAAAAACAAGAAAAAACTAAAAATAAAATCTTTTTCATCAATTTCCTTAGACACAAAATAGATAAATATTGTATATTTTTTTAGTTAATAAATAAATAATAAATTATACATGACACAAAAAGTCATTGGTGGTTTAGCAAAGTATTTACATTATTTTGATACAATCTCATTTTGATATAACAAAGGACAAAAAGTGCTAAGTCTTGACAAATATGCTACTAATTTGATAAAATCTCTTTTCATTTTTGCGGGAATAGCTCAGTGGTAGAGCACAACCTTGCCAAGGTTGGGGTCGCGAGTTCGAACCTCGTTTCCCGCTCCACTTATTAGCTAGACTTGTATCCGTGATTGTTTTTCATATTTTGATGTTTTAAAAACTTCGAGCAAGGAGTGGGCATGTATAAAAAAGTAGTGTATCCTGGAACTTTTGACCCTATCACAAATGGACATTTAGATATTATCAAACGAGCTCATGAGATATTTGGAAATGTTATAGTTGCTGTTTCTAAATCCCATGGGAAAAATCCTTGTTTTGACCTTGAAAAACGCATTTTTATGGTAAAAGAAGCCACTAAAGATCTAAAAAACGTTAGTGTTATTGGCTTTGATAATCTGCTAGTAGATTTTGCAAAAGGACATAATGCACATATCATCATTAGGGGTTTAAGGGCTGTTAGTGATTTTGAGTTTGAACTGCAAATGGGATATGCAAACTCTTCCTTATGGGAAAAAATCGAAACTATTTATCTAATGCCAAGCCTAGAAAACGCTTTCATAAGCTCTTCTGTGGTTCGCTCTATCCTAAAACACAAAGGAAACGTTAGCCATCTTGTGCCAAAGGAAATCTTATCTTATCTAGGACATGATAAATGTATGTGATATTTGAGGGTATCGATACTAGTGGAAAAAGTACGCAAATTGAAATTTTAGGTAAGAAAAATCCAGATTTTATCATCACAAAAGAACCTGGACAAACAAAACTAGGCAAGGATATAAGAGAGATTATCTTACATTTGCACAATATCTGTAAAGAAGCGGAATTTTTCCTTTTTTTAGCAGATAGGAGTGAGCATTTTCAAAGGATTGTTAAGCCAAATTTGGATAAAACTATATTAAGTGATAGGGGATTCATCTCTGGGATGGCTTATGCTTATTGTAATGATGAAAGTTTAGATCTAGATTTTTTACTAGATGCAAACAAGTACGCCCTTTCTCATACTTTACCAGATAAAATAGTCTTTTTTAAAACCTCAAAGGAACTTTTAGAAAAAAGACTAGGCAAAAAAAGCGAGGACAACATAGAAAAAAGAGGATTTGACTATCTTCTAAGGGTGCAAGATGCCATGGAAAAGATCATAAAAAAACTCGGCATTGAATACTTACATGTAAATGCCAAAGAAAGCATAGAAGATATAAATAAAAAAATAGAAGGATTTTTAAAGTGATAAAAGCATTAAGAGGCATGAAAGATTTTTTAGAAGATGATGCAAAAGTTTATGAATACTGCATACAAACATGTAAAAAGATAGCCCAAAACTACGGCTTTAGCTTCATAAAAACCCCTATTCTAGAAGAGACGGCTTTATTTAAAAGAAGTGTTGGGGAAAGTAGCGATATAGTGGGCAAAGAAATGTATCAATTTATAGATAAAGGTGGCAATGATGTTTGTTTGCGACCAGAGGGAACTGCGGGAGTTGTAAGGGCTTTTATAGAGGCAAAACTGGATAAATCTTTAGCAAATCATCGCTTTTTTTACTATGGAAATATGTATAGATACGAAAGACCCCAAAGGGGAAGACTTAGGCAATTTCATCAGTTTGGAGTGGAAAGTTTTGGTTTAGATGATGTGAGAGAAGATGCGTCTATTATCCTTTTGGCAAATGAGATTTTAGATGCCTTTGGTATAAAATCAAGCTTAAAATTAAATTCCATAGGATGTCCTAAATGTATGCCATCTTACAAAAAAAAGCTGGTTAAAATCTTAGATAAAAAAGAAGGACTTTGCACTGATTGCCAAAGAAGAAAAGATACAAATCCCATACGTGTTTTTGACTGCAAAAATTCATCATGCCAAAACCTGCTAAAGCAAACTCCTAGATTGTTAGATGACTTATGTGAGACTTGCAAAGAAGACTTTGAAGATTTGAAATATTTACTTAAAGAGTGTGAGGTTGAGTTTGAAATAGATACAAATCTGGTTCGGGGACTAGATTATTATTCAAAAACTGCCTTTGAATTTGTAAGTGATGAATTGGGGGCACAAGGAACCCTAATAGGTGGTGGAAGATATGATAAATTGGTTGAATATCTAGGTGGAAAACCCACTCCTGGCATAGGATTTGCCATGGGAATAGAGAGGATAATGGAGCTAGTTAGATCGCAAAAATCAAATAGGCAGGGATTTTACCTAGGAGCCTTGGACGAAGATGCTAAGATAAAACTTTTTAAACTTGCTAGGATGAAGAGAAAAGGGCAAAGGGTTTATCTTGATTATCAAACTAGAAGCCTAAAGGCCCATTTAAAACAAGCCGATAAGAAAAATGCTCTCTACTTTGGATGCATGGGCGAGGATGAACTAAAACATGATACTATTTGGATAAAAAACCTAGAAACTAAGGAAGAAAAAGTCTTACATGTAAAAGATTTTGGGCAAATGGAATGAAAAAATATGGCTTAGATATTTGGGGGGATCAAAATTTTATCATCAACGAAAATGGGGAAGTTTGCATAAATCACAAAGCAAAACCATCCATCATAGAAATAGTAAAAAACATCCGCTCAAATGACATCAAAGGACCTTTACTTTTGAGGTTTCCCCATCTTTTAGAAAAGCAGATAGATAAACTTTATGCAAGTTTTAAGGAGGCAAAGGAAGAATTTGAATACGAGGGAAATTTCAATGCAGTTTTCCCCCTAAAGGTAAACCAATACCCAGAACTTGTAAAAAATCTAGTTCAGATCGGCAAACCTTATGGATACGGTTTAGAGGCTGGAAGTAAGGCCGAACTTTTGCTTGCCATGGCTTATAATACCCCAGATTCACCCATAACCATAAATGGTTTCAAGGATGAAGAGCTTATAAATATCGCTTTTATAGCCGCTCAAATGGGACACAATATAATCATAACCATAGAAGGCTTGAGTGAACTAATAGACATTATGAATATAGCTAAAAAATCCCCTCACGCTATTCCAAACATAGGAATACGCATTAAACTCCATAGCTCGGGCATAGGAATTTGGGCAAAAAGTGGGGGAATTGATTCTAAGTTTGGACTAACTTCCACCGAACTTTTAAAGGCTCTTCGTATCCTAAAAAAAGAAAATCTTATAGAATATTTTACCATGATACACTTTCATATAGGTAGCCAAATAACCGACATCAATCCTGTCAAAAAAGCCCTAAGGGAGGCTGGAAATATATACGCAGAACTCAGAAAAATGGGAGCTTGGAACCTAAAAGCAGTTAATCTAGGTGGGGGTTTAGCGGTGGAATATTCCCAACATAAAAACAGCCTTCATAGAAATTATAGTCTAAGGGAATATTCAAACGATGTAAGCTTTTTGCTAAAATCCATTGCAGAACAAAAACAAGAACCACAGCCCGATATATACATAGAGTCAGGAAGATTTATCTGTGCATCCCATGGGGTTTTAATAGCTCCTGTTTTGGAGCTTTTTTCCCAAGAATATACAGAAAAAAGATTGCATCTAAAGGAAAAAAATCCTCCTTTGATAAGCGAACTTTACGACTTATATAAGTCTATTGATAGCCAAAATGCCCTTGAATACCTCCATGATAGCATGGATCATTTAGAGTCCCTTTTAACCTTGTTTGATCTAGGCTACATAGACTTACAAGATAGGTCAAATACGGAAATTTTAGTGCATCTTATCACAAAAAAAGCTTTAAAACTTTTAGAACATAAGGACAATGATGAACTCCTAGGCATAGAAGATAGGATAAAAGAAAGGTATTTGATAAATTTTTCTCTTTTCCAGTCTTTGCCCGATTTTTGGGGTATAAAACAGCATTTTCCCGTAATGCCACTAAATCATCTAAATTCCCGCCCCACCCGCTCAGCATCTTTGTGGGATATAACTTGCGATAGCGATGGGGAAATAGATTTTGACATGAAAAATCCCTTGTTTTTGCATGACATTGACTTACTTGAGGAGGATTATTTTATAGGATTTTTCCTTGTGGGAGCTTATCAGGAAGTTTTAGGGATGAATCACAATCTTTTTACCCATCCAACCGAAGCGACCATAAAAATAAACGAACATAGCTATGAGATCTCAAGCTTGCTAAAAGCCCAATCAACCCTAGACACCTTTGAGGATTTAAATTATGACACAGCAGAAATACAAAACTCCTTGAAAGAAAAAATCCAAAATTCAACAAAGATTAAAAAAGATCTAAAAGCAAAAATAAGCCAAGAATTGGAAAATTATCTCCATGAAAATAACTACCTAAAAACCCTATATCTAAAAGGTAAAAAATGAAAAGTAAAAAACCTTCCCTTTGGAAAATCATCAAAGAAGATTTATCCCAACCAGAAAAACAAGATCCAGCTTTTAGGTCAAAAATAGAGCTTTTTTTCAACTATCCAGGGGTTTGGTCCATAGTAAATTATCGACTAGCAAATGCTTTACATGTAAAAGGCTTTAAAAGATTTGCCCGTATCATCATGGGAATAAACCAATTTCTAACAAATGTGGACATTCATCCAGCCGCAACCATAGGAAGGAGAATATTTTTAGATCACGCCTCAGGCATAGTTATAGGAAGCACAACTATCATAGGAGATGATGCCCTTATATATCAGGGAGTAACCTTAGGCGGAGTAAGCCTAGAAAAAGATACAAAACGCCACCCTACCTTAAAAAATAAGGTCGTAATTGGCTCAGGTGCAAAGGTTTTAGGAAATATAAGCATAGGAGAAAATAGCCGCATAGGCTCAAATTCTGTGGTTGTAAAAGACGTTCCAGATAATTCCACTGCCGTTGGTATCCCCGCTCGTGTTATCATCAAACGAACAGAAGATACCTGCCCAACATCCCACAATAAAATACCAGACATTAGTAAAGAGCTTTTGATATACCTAGCCAAAAGGGTCGAAGTGCTTGAAAATGCCCTATCAGAAGATAATGGAAAATACAAAAATATCATAAAAAAAGACAAAGAAATAGAAAACGCCTATGAATATTTTGTGAGGGTTTTGAAAGAGTAGGTTAAGCAATATTTTTTGATATTTCTTGCAAAAAAAATTGACAATATCTCTAAAGTGTAGTACAATATCCTACTAAATCTAAAAACAGGAGATTGCCATGGCTTTTTCAATTCGCCTAACCGATGAAGAAAGACGCTTGGCCGATAGCTTTGCTGCTATGAATTGCATTTCCCTTAGCGAGGCTTTTAAGAGGGCATTATTTGAAAAAATAGAGGATGAATATGATACTGCTATAGCAAATGAAGCCTATGATGAATATATCAAAAATGGTAAACAAAGCAGACTCATACAGGAGTTGTGGGATGATCTAAATCTATGATTTATCAAATACAAACAACCCAAAGATTTGATAAAGAATTTAAAAAGCTAGACCCTTATATACAAAAGATGATTAAAGGATGGATTGAAAAACATCTAACTAAATGCGAAAATCCAAGGAACCAAGGAAAAGCACTAAAGGCAAATTTAGACGGAAAATGGCATTATAGGATAGGCAATTATAGATTGATCTGCCATATAGAAGATGAAAAGATGCTTATCCTTGCATTATCAATAGGACATAGAAAAAACATCTACTAACTTTCTAACTCACATCAAACAATAAGCTTATAAGCTTTCAAACCCTAATAGTAGCCGCCCCTCGCCTTGTATCAAAGCCTCCATCTAGATTTCCATCCACTGCTTGAACTCCACCGAAAAAGAGGTTTAGTTCTTCAAAATAGTTTAGTTTATAATGTTTTTTTATCTCTTTTAAGATTTTTTCATCGCATGGAGCCTCCAAACAAGCGGTTCCTTTTTCAAAGTGGATTCTAGGGGAATTTATACTTTTTTGCAAATCATATCCATATATTATATTTTTTATGATGGTTTCAACTATGGCTGAGCGGATTCTATTGCTCCCCGCACTTCCTAGGATAAGCTTAGGATGTCCATTTTCCAAAACTGCTGTTGGTGCCATCATGGATGGAAGTCTAAGTCCTTCTTTCCAAGCAAAAAAGCCATGGGGATTTAAATCCTCTTCACCCATCATGTTGTTTAGCAAAATCCCACAATTCCCTATGATATGCCCACATCCCTCGCCATTTGTCGTGGTTGCAGATACGGCATTTTCGTCCTTATCTATGACACATAAATGGGTGGTATTTCCCCAATAATTTATCTTTGAATTAAGATCTAAAGTATAGTTTCTAATCAATTCTTCATCGGATAAAATCTCTTTTAAGCCCTCCTCATGTAAAAATTCATTTATCCTTTGAGCCCTAAATTCTCCCGTTACATGAAAAGCCTCAAGTAAACCTTTTATATATTCGTAACTTCTAAAGGATTTTAGATCATATTGTTCAAGAAGTTTAAGGGTAAAGGCTATAAGCATTCCTCCCCCACTTGGCGGTGGATTTGTAAAAATCTTATAATTCTTAAAATCAAGCTTTATTGGATCTCGCTTAATACATCTATATTTTTGCAAATCCTCCCTATAAATCAAACCATTATGCTCTTTTGAAATTTTTTCTATCTCTTTGGCAACTTCACCCTCATAAAAAAGCCTACTTCCCTCTTTTGCAAACTCTTCTAAAAAATTTGCATATTCATCATTGGTAAAAAGATGATTTTCATCTATCAAGCATCCATCTTTTCCGTAAAGCTCTCGACTTTTTGGGGTTGATAAAAACATGGGTTTTAAAAGTTTTATAAAATCTGCTTGCATGGAAGAAAGATAAATGCCCTCCCTCGCATACTTTACAGCTGGTTTTATAAGTTCACTCAAAGGAAGGCTACACCTATCCTTATAAACTTGATAAATTCCCTCAACCATCCCAGGAATAGCCACAGACCCAGCCCCTATATGAAATTCTTGCACCGCTGAGCCAAAATCCACATCAACAGGGTAAAATTCAGGATTTTTAATCCTATTTGGAGGAACTTGAACGAAAAAATCGTAAATACTAGGTTTTGTACCCTTTTGAAGCCCCAGTAAAAACCCCCCGCCCCCCAAAGAGGTAAAAAGCGGTTCACAAATAGGAGCAGCCAACATAACGGCAATCGCCCCATCATAAGCATTTCCACCCTCTTCAAGTATCCAAGCCCCTGCCCTAGCTGAATTTTCATCCCCTGCTGATACAACACCTCTCATGTTTTGCCTTTTTTGAAATTTTTGTGTATTTTAACATTTTTTGTGTATTTTGCAAATTTGCTTTGTGTAAGATTGAATAAATAGCCCCTTTATCAGATAACTAAAAAGTATATTTTAAGTTAGGCACTGACGAAATGATATAAAAATAAAAGGCATTTTGTAAAAAATGCTTACTTTACTAGTTATCTGTTTTCCGTAATCCGTAATCCGTTTTCGGCACTGAGTAAATACCTATTTAGTCAGTGCCTTAAGTTACTCTAAAGGAATAAAAAGCAATAATTTAATACTGCATCTTAAAAGGAATGCAAATTTTTTGGGCTTAATAGCACATAAACCAAGGGTTCAAAATGGTATTAAAAAACTTTAAAAATGGTCGGAAATTTTCTATTGGTTTGGAGCTTGAGCTTAGGATTTTAAACGCAAATGATCTTAGTTTTGCCAATGAATATAAATATATAAAAAATAACATTTCACCCAAATACAAAAAATACATTACTCCTGAATTTTTGCAATGCATGATAGAGATAAGTACCCCCGTTTTTAAAACTCCAACTAAAGCTGTGGAATTTTTAAAAGAAATTATATCAGAACTGAAAAAACTTGCAAAAAAGAAAAATCTTGTTTTACATGCGAGTGGATTAAATGCCCTAAAGCAGAAAAAAGCTAAAATTTCAAATTCTAAAAGATATGCAAAAATCCATGATACATATAAGATTTTAGTGGATGATTTTTATATATGCGGGATTCATATTCATATTGGATTTGAGGATTTTCAAAAGGCATTAAATGCTTATAATTTTTCCATAAAATATCTTCCCATTTTTGTAGCCCTAAGTTCTAGTTCGCCATTTTTTAATGGAGAAAATACAGGTATTCATTCTTTTAGAACAAAGATTTTTGATAGGCTTTCACGGGCTTCCATACCTGAATATTTTGACTCTTTTGAACAAATGGAAAAGTGTTATAGTATGTTATATAAAACTGGCGTGATTAAGAACCAAAGTGATATTTGGTGGGATCTAAGAATCAAAGACGAACTTAAAACTATCGAATTTAGGGTGGTTGATGCTATTGGGGATTTTGAGAGATTGGAGATTTTGGTGGGTTTGGCAAGGGGTATTTGCATACTTGCACAAAGCCAAAGAGCTGATAAAGTAATGATGCAAATTTTAAAAGAAAATATGTGGAATGCATCTAGATATTCTATGGATGCGGATTTTATAGATGGGGTTAAAAGAAAAAATATACGTTTTGCCATTTTAGATCTCATAAACAAACTCAAAAAAGAAAAGATTATCGATAAAAGTTTTTACAAAAGGGCTAAAAAAATAGCAAACGAGCCATCCATAGCCCAAGAAATGTTAAAATTATATGAAAAAAATGGAGATTTAGAAGAGATTGAAAGAATGAGTGTTTTAAAGTGATAAAGGAAAAATATGAAAATCAATAATTTAAAAGTAGTTTTGGGTGTCTTATTTGTGTCTCTTTTCCTGCTATCTTGCTCAAATGCAAGCCTAAAAACCAGCTCAGAAAGTTTACAAGAGAGTATAAAAAAAGGAACCGATTGGGAAATGTATGGATTAAGGGGTAAGGTAAAATCCTATAAGCATCTAAGTTTCAAGGCTAAAGTTAATTTCTTTAAAGTCAAAAAGGGGGAAATGACAGATTATTCTGGGGAAAATTATGAATGTTTTTTTGATAAAAAGGGAAAAATTTTAGAGAAAAAATGGTACAAAAAAGATGGGGGTTTAGACAAAAAAGAAATTTATAAATATAATGAAAATGGCAAAAACATAAAAATTACAAGGCTTGATCTAGATGGAAATAAATTACAAGAAGAAAGCTTTAAATACGATGAAAATGGGCTTTTGATCGGAAGTAAATTTCAAAATTTCAAAAGAAATTACCTTCAAACAAGTATTTACACATATAATTCAAATGGCAAACTCATAAAAAAAGAAATCCTAGGAAGATATAAATATACAATTATTTACAAATACAATAAAAATGGAGATTTAAGGGAAAAATTTTTTACATCCTTAGACCATGAAGAGAGGACTAAGACAAATTTTTCATACGATTTGAGGGGAAATTTGATAAGTGAAAATTCCCATAGGACCATGAGGGATGTGTTTAGAGAAAAAACAAGCCATCAATATAAATACGATGAAAATGATAATCTGATTGAAATAAATATCTACGGAAACCTCGCAGAACACAATAAATATACTTTTAAATACGACGATAGGGGAAATAAGATCGAAGAGAGGTATTATAAACACGACTATAAAAGAAATGAATTTTTAAAACATAAAATTGATTTTAGATACGATAAAAAGGGAAATCTAATTAAAAGTATAAAATACGAAGATGGAAAAGCAAAAAAGATGGTAGAAATTACTTTGGAGTATTATTAGCATTGATAAGATTAGTACCATTCGAATTAAAAGATTATAAAAATTTATCAAGATGGATTAAAAATGAAAAAGAGCTAGTTCAATTTGCTGGAGATATCTTTTCATATCCCATAACCAAATCTCAGATGCAAGAATATTTAAATGATGATAAAAGACATGTTTTTAGCATTTTTTATTTGGATGAAAATATAGGACTTGGGGAAATTTATGTGGAAAACAAACAAAGGGCTAAACTTTGCAGAATACTAATCGGGAAGAAAAGATTTAGGGGTAAGGGTATTGGGGAGATTGTAGTTAGAAAATTACTTAAAAAATCATTTGAAGAATTTGGAGCAAAGAGAGTTTATCTTAATGTTTTTGATTGGAATATAGGAGCCATTAAATGCTATGAAAAATGTGGAATGGAGATTTTTGATACTAGATCAAATACCATAAAAGTTGGTGATGATATTTGGATAAGCGTAGGAATGGAAATTAACAAGACTAGATGGGAAATGGGTAATCTAGTTTGATTTATTTTTTTTTATTCTCATAATCAAAAATGCTAAAAGCAGGTAAAATCCACCAAGTGCAAAGATCTGCAACCATTGGTCAAAGATCCCCATAAAATCCGCTCCCATCTGGTTTAATTTTATCATGGATAGAATGGCTGGGGTTACTGGTACCCATTGGACTAGAAAGTGTAGCCATGGGGTTATTAGATGTTCGGGCCACACAAATCCTGCTGTGAAAACTAGGGGCATGGAGCTAATTAAAACAAAAAATGTGGCTAATTTTCGCCTGGGGATTATTTCTCCTAAAAATATACCCAAAGATGTAGCACTTATGATGAAGGTAAACATAAAAAATATTAGTATATTCATATCGGCTAGATGGGGAATGGAATAATGCTCAAAACAAAAACCCATATAATATACACTAATTGGCAAATACACTATCAAATAAACTAAAATCCTAGTGACAATTAACTTAAACGCACCCACCCTGTCCCAATATCCACTGCCCTTTTCTGTCTGGGTGGCTCCTTGGATGCTAGCTCCTATAAGCATGATTTGATGAAGAATGAGTATAAAAACTGCGGGAATTACGTAGTTTATATAGCCTATGGTAGAATTAAAAACTGGTTTTGCATTTAATTTTATGGATGGGGTTGTTTGGCTTAGGGTTTTAGTATCGTAAAGCTTTTGATTTATCTTGATTTGCTCATCTAGCTTTTGAGATGCCTCAAAAATAGCTTCTGCGATAGTTCCATAAACCAAAAAGAAAGAGGCATTTCCCCCATAAACCAGGGTTGGAGATAATTCACGTTTTATATCCTTATAAAAATTTTTTGGTATAAGTAGATAGCCTAAGGCTTCATTTTTTTGTATGGCTTTTTCAATCTCTTGGATACTAAAGCCTGTTTTTACAAGATCGACCTGGGGGGTTGCGCTTACCATCCTGGCTAACTTTCTACTCAAAGGAGTATTGTCTAAATCTATGAGTATAACTTTTTGTTTTCTTGGAAGCTGATTTAGATAAGGCTGAGGATATAAAAATGAATACAAAATAGATCCCCCAATAACCGTTAAAACTATAACCGGATTTGTCAATATGGCTTTTAATTCGGCTTTTATAAGACTTAAAAAACTCATATTCCCAACTTTTTAAGATCTAAAACTCTTATGACAAAAAGCACAACCACAAAGGCAAGACAGAGGGATAAAAGTGCTAAGATATCTGGGAGGGTTTTGCTTATATTTAAGCCATAATTTGCCTGTGAAATTTGAATATTTATATAATGGCTAATGGGAAGAAGCGAGTTCCAAAACTTTGCAAAAGGACTCATGTCGGAAAAAGGAAATGTAATGCCCGCAAATGCAAGGCTAGGAGCCGTATAAGCTGCAGCCATACTCAAAGACCTAGCCGAATCAAAACTAGTAAAATAAATCAAACAAGCCATAGCCTCACTAGCTAAGATAGTTAGGTAACCCGCAAAAACCACATAGGCAAAACTTCCATTCATTTGCCAACCAAGATAGCCATAAAAATAAGCCAAAAACCCCAGCATCCAAAAAAACATAAAGATTTGATGAATAAATAATTTCGCAACAAAAGCCCCAAAAGCACCTCTTTGGAGCCATAAATTTATGCTTGTTTTTCGCCTTTGGGCCGAAAAGTTAAGAATCAAGGTTGAGACTATAAAAATCTGCCAAATGCAAGGAAAAATAATAACTAACAAAAACTTGGAATAACTAAAATTAAGATTAAACAAAGGCGTAATCTGATGGTTAAAGGGAAGGGATTCATTTATGGCTTGGGAAATCTTTTTATCACCCAAATAAAGGGTTTTTAAAACGGAAATTTTTCCATTAAAGGTCGTTAAAACTTGCATTAGATTTGAACTAATGGAGCGACCAACTAGGACAAACTGGGTATTGTAAAAGGCACTAACTGTAGGCGACAAACCCTTTTTAACATCTATTTCTAAATTTGGAGGTATCACAACGAGAGCGTAAATGTTTGCATTTCTCATCTCCCTTACACCCTCTTTTGTGCTTGGAAAAATGTTTTTTACACGCAAAGTTGCAGATGCATTTATATGTCTTATAAGATTTCTTGATACGGATGAATTATCCCTATCCACAACCCCTATGGGAAGATCCCTTACAACTCCATCTCCAAAGATATTAGCAGATAAGATAAAAATAACCAAAACTGCCATGCTAACACTAAAAAGAAGATATTTATCGTATCTGTAAAGACTAATCTCTTCCCTGCAAGCTTCTAAAAAACTCATTTTTCAACCAATACACTCATCCCAACTCGCAAATCTTTTATGGGCTCAACCGCCCTAGCTTCTATCTCAAAGGTTTTCATATCAAAACCCTTTCTCGCATCAGTTGCCCTCCAGGTGGCAAAATCTCCCATAACAGAGATAAAACTAACCTTGAAAGTAAAACTTTTGTTTCCTAGAGCTGGTATTTTTCCTTTAAAGGTACTTCCTTTTTTAAATTTTTCCAGTTCGTCCTCTCGAACATGCAAAACAAGCCAAGCGTCATTCATATCAGTTATCTGAACCACAGGAAAACCCGTTGGGGCCAACTCTCCGCTTTGGAGTAAGACATTATTTACTTCCCCATCATAAAAGCTTTTTATATTTAGATCACTTGCAATCGCTTCAACTTCAGCCACTACACTTGCAGCAGCTTTTTCCTTGTTCAGGGCCGCTAGTTTAGTCTCTTCTCTGGTTCCCTCTCGGGCAAGATTATACATCTGCAAGGCTGCTTCTTTGGTATATATGCTTGCTTGATATTTGGTGTAAGCTTCATCTTTTGTTTGTTTTGAAACAACTCCATCTTTGTAGAGATTATTTACCCTCTCATAGGTTTTTTTGGCTAGATTTGAGGCGACCTTTGCCTTTTTGTAGTTATCATAGGCAGCTGAGATTTGTTGCTTTCTTGCCCCACTTTTGGCTTGTTGGGCTAAAGCTTTAGCAGCATCTTTGCTTGCCTTTGCTTGATCTATCTTCGCTTGCAATTCTGGGCTATTTATACTAAAGATTAGATCGCCCTTTTTAACCCTGTCGCCCTTTTTTACAAAAACCTTTTCTATCCTTCCTGCAACCTTTGAAGAAATGCTATAACTTTGGGCTTCTATCTGCCCTTGAAGTTGATAAGGTTTTGGTTTGTAGGCTTTAAAAAAAGTCATTCCTAGCCAGATAAATATGGCTAAAATTATCAAAATTAAAATCAAATTTATCAAAAAGTTTATAAGTTTTTTCATTTTATTTATTCTCCATATTAGAAAATTTTTCTATTTGATCGCTTAGGG
>PDWI01003652.1_pt1 | contig 21495 bp, 11 predicted proteins | sample 1430891 | NCBI WGS metagenome assembly PDWI01 (sample SAMN01162508, study PRJNA174530) | Oral metagenome, whole genome shotgun sequencing project. | biome: Marine environment; feature: Marine mammal; material: Swab sample of the gingival sulcus; isolation source: swab sample of gingival sulcus... | reverse complement strand
GCTTATTGAGCGTGGTATCGTAAAGACTGTAAAGAGTGCGAAGAAATATGTGGATCGCAAAGAACCAATGATTTGGGACATCTTGGAACACGTAATGAAGGGACACCCTGTCCTCTTGAACCGTGCCCCAACGCTTCACCGTCTTGGTATCCAAGCTTTCCAACCTAAGATGATTGAAGGTAAAGCTATCCAACTTCACCCACTTTCTTGTACAGCCTTCAACGCCGACTTTGATGGTGACCAGATGGCGGTTCACTTGCCTCTTGGTAATGCTGCTATTCTTGAAGCTCAAATGTTGATGTTGGCTTCTCATAATATCTTGAACCCTGCCAATGGAGCTCCTATTACCGTACCTTCGCAAGATATGGTGCTTGGTCTTTATTACATTACTAAGCAACGTAATGATGTTAAGGGGGTAGGTCTTAGTTTCTATGGCGTAGAGGAAGCAACGATTGCATACAACGAAGGTAAGCTAAGTTTGCACGCTCCTATCAAGGTGTATGTTGATGATGTAGATGAATCAGGTAACCCTATTCATCATCAGATCGAAACATCTATGGGACGTATCTTAGTGAATGAGTTTGTGCCTAAGGAAGTTGGTTTCGTTAATGAAGTTCTTGGTAAGAAGGCTCTCCGTGAAATTATCGGTAAGGTAATTAAGGTTTGTGGTGTTGCTATTACAGCAGAGTTCCTTGATAATATCAAGAACTTAGGTTATAAGATGGCATTCCAAGGAGGGCTATCATTTAACCTTGACGATATTATTATCCCAGAGGAGAAAGCAAGCCTTATCGCTGAGGGACGTGAAGATGCTGAGGAAGTGATCGAGAACTATCAGAATGGTGAGATTACAGATAATGAGCGTTATAACCAGATTATTGATAACTGGACAAACGTAACGAATAACTTGACGAATACCTTGATGAAGCAACTCAAGGAAGATAACCAAGGTTTCAACTCTGTCTTTATGATGATGGATTCAGGAGCCCGTGGTAGTAAGGAGCAGATTCGTCAGCTTTCTGGTATGCGTGGTCTGATGGCTAAGCCTCAGAAGAGTGGTGCTACAGGCGGTCAAGTAATTGAAAACCCAATTATCTCGAACTTTAAGGAAGGTCTTTCGGTGCAAGAGTACTTTATCTCTACCCACGGTGCTCGTAAGGGTCTTGCCGATACTGCCTTGAAGACAGCCGATGCGGGATATTTGACTCGTCGTCTTGTAGACGTTTCTCAAGATGTAATCGTAACAGAGGAGGATTGTGAAACAATTCGTGGACTTGTAGCGACAGAAGTTCGTAAGAACGAAGATGTGATTGTACCATTGTATGGTCGTATCTTAGGTCGTGTCGCAGTTCAAGATGTCTTCCATCCAGATACTAAGGAGCTTATCGTTGCTGGAGGTCAAGAGATTCGTGAAGACCAAGCAATGCAGATCCAGAATGCAGGTATTGAAGAAGTTGAAATCCGCTCAGTTCTTACTTGTGAATCTAAGCGTGGTGTTTGTGCTAAGTGTTACGGACGTAACCTTGCAACTAACGCAATGGTTCAACGAGGAGAGGTTGTCGGTGTGATCGCTGCTCAGTCTATTGGTGAGCCAGGTACACAGCTTACACTTCGTACCTTCCACGTAGGGGGTACGGCTTCAAACGTTGCTGCAGAGAATACATTCAAGGTTCGTTCAGAAGGTATCTTGAAATTTGAAGCTCTTAAAGCAATTGAAGTTCAAGCTAAGGACGGTAGCGGTGTTGAATACAAGGTTGTAAGCCGTATTGCAGAGTGTAAGATTATCAATCCTGAAAATAGAGACGTTCTGTTCTCTACTAATATCCCTTATGGTGTTAGTCTTCTATTCAAGGACGGAGATACTATCAAGCGTGGTGATGAGCTTTATCGCTTCGATCCATTTAACTCTGAACTTTTGACAGAAGTTGATGGTAAGGTGGTCTTTGAGAATGTAATTGACGGAGATACTTGTCGTAAGGAAATCCACGATACTACAGCTGAAGATGAAATCGTGATTGTAGAGTCTAAGACTAAGACAATCGCTCCAATGCTTAATATCGTTAATGCTAAGGGAGATGTAATGAAAACTTACAACTTGGCAGTGGGGGCTCGTTTGAGCGTTCGTGATGGCGATAAGGTTAAGGCGGGAGATGTCCTATCTAAGATGCCTCGTGTCGTGAATAAGGGTGGTGATATCACAGGGGGTCTTCCTCGTGTAACTGAACTCTTTGAAGCTCGCAACCCTAACAACCCTGCTGTTGTAGCTGAAGTTGATGGACTTGTTTCATTTGGTAAGTTGAAGCGTGGTAGCCGTGAGGTAATCATTGAGCCTAAGCTTGGCGAACCTCGTAAGTATCTTGTTTCTCAATCTAAGCAGTTGTTGGTTCAAGAAGGCGACTTCGTTCGTGCGGGTATGCCTCTTTCAGATGGAGCTATTACTCCTAAGGATATCTTGGATATTAAGGGGCCTACTGCCGTTCAGGAGCATATCGTAAATGAAGTTCAAGGCGTATACCGTATGCAAGGTGTAGTTATCAACGATAAGCACTTTGAGGTAATTGTTCGTCAGATGATGCGTAAGGTTGAGGTTCTTGAACCTGGGGATACAACATTCCTTCCAGACCAAGTAGTCAATAAGCTTGACTTGTTTGAGGTAAATGATGCTCTTTGGGGAATGAAGGTTGTCGTTGATGCTGGTGATAGTACTAAGCTAAAGGCTGGTCAGATTATCGATCGTCGTACATTGCGTGATGAGAATAGTCAGCTTAAGCGTAAGGATCTAAACCAAGTTTCGGTTCGTGATGCTCGTCCTGCGACAGCACGTCAGATCCTTCAAGGTATCACAAGAGCAGCCTTGCAGACTAAGAGCTTTATCTCAGCAGCTTCCTTCCAAGAAACAACGAAGGTACTTAACGATGCTGCTATCAATGGTAAAGTTGATACATTGGAAGGCTTGAAAGAAAACGTTATCTGTGGTAACTTGATTCCTGCGGGTACTGGACTTCGTGATTATGGCAAACTTGTTGTAATGCCAAAGGAAGTTCACGATCTTGCTATGGAGGCTCAAGAAGCAACTGAAGAGAACGAAGATGACGCTGTATAGACAGTAACTTTTATATAATAGATGAAGAAGGGCGTGCCGTTTTGGCACGCCCTTCTTCTTTTTTTGCTCTTTCTCGCTGAAAATTATTGCGTAAAGACACACTTTTTTTCAATGGAGATGTCTTGTGGGATAATGCTATCAGTCTTTATTTTTCTTTCAATGTGTAATGTGAAGCTGTCTGAATTTACTTGTTTAAGTTGAGTATTTGTGTTGGTTTGTACTTGTTTTTGCCTTGCAGAATAAAATATGTGGACTTTGTATAATGGTAGTCTAATTGTTTGTTGTTTTTGTCTAATGTCTTTGTTTTGGGGTCTTAATTTATTCAAATATCTAAATTTTTCGTGATATTTCGGATAAAAGTTTTGTTTTCAAAAATAAAACAACTACCTTTGTAAAAAGGGGCGGATTTTATCCTATTGATACCTCACTTTGATTTTCTTTGAAGGAAAGTCTTGTCGTATCTCCGCATTTTAGTTTTTAGTAGAGTTATAACCTGTCGTTTTATTGATAGCCTCTACATCTGAAAAGCACAAACAACCTTTTTAATTAAACAAGAGTTATTTTCGGACCTAATGGTCTTATTTTTTTATATAAATTAAATTACTTATGAGAAAAAGTTTACTGTTTTTGATGACCTTATTGCTTTCGATAGGGGTCATCTTTGCTCAAGAGGTAAGGCTCATCAAGGGGGTAATTACTTCCGCTGAAGATGGTCAGCCTGTCATTGGGGCAACTATTATTGTTCACGGGAAAAAGAATCTCGGGACTGTTACGGGTATTGATGGTGATTTCAGACTGAAAGTGCCTGTTGAAACAAAAGAGTTTCAAGTTTCTTACATCGGCTATAGTACTAAGGCTGTCAAGCTGAAGGCTACTAAAAGCTTCTATAAGGTTACTTTGCATCAAGACTTGCAAGCTCTTGATGAAGTGGTTGTAGTGGCTTATGGTACTGCTAAGAAAAACTCTTTTACGGGGTCTGCTGTAGTCCTTGATAATAAGAGGTTGGAGAAAGTGCCCTCTTCGGATATTAGTAAGGCTCTTGAAGGTATGGTTTCAGGTCTGCAAATTTCTTCTACGAGTGGTACTCCAGGAGCATCAACGAATATTCGTCTTCGAGGAATTGGTTCAATGAGTGCTTCGTCAGAACCTCTTATCATTGTTGATGGAGCTCCTTACGAAGGAGATCTAAACACAATTAATCCTCGTGATATTGAGAAGTTTAGTGTTCTTAAAGATGCCGCTTCTTCAGCTCTTTATGGAGCTCGTGGTGCTAATGGTGTTATTATCATCACAACGAAGTCTGGTAAACAGGGAAAGCTTCAAGTTAGCTTTGATGCTCGTTTGGGTATGAATACTCGTGGTGTGCCTGAGTATGATGTTATTACAGATCCTGCTCAATACTATCAAGTATATTGGGGAGCTTTGCGTAATACATACATCTACCAACAAGGTTTAGGAGTAGCTGCAAAAGATGCTGCTTCTGTAGCTTCAAAGGGTTTGATTGATGGAGATTATGGTCTTGGCTATAATATCTATACAGTACCTAATGACCAAGTTGTCTTAGCTGATGGTACGATTAATCCTAAGGCGAAACTGAAGTATAAAGATGTGGACTTTAATGATTGGGCTGGAAATCTGTACAAGCCTCAAATGAGACAAGAGTATAACCTTACTATTACAAAGGGGACTGCAAAAAATAAGATTTTCTTCTCTCTTGGATATTTAGATGACAAAGGCTATAATCTAAACTCTGGCTTTGATCGTATTTCTTCTCGTTTAGCATATGATAGTCAGGTAACTAATTGGTTGAAAATATCTTCAAGTAGTCAATTGTCAAAAACAAGTTCAAATAGGAATGCTGATGGCAATACTATTGCAAACACTTTCTCTTGGACTCGTTCTATTTCTCCTATCTATCCAGTTTTTAAGCACGATAAGCAAGGGGCAATTGTTTATGATAAATTAACTGGAGAAGCTATGTACGATGATGGAGCTCCTGTTAAAGATGTAAATAAAACTCGTTTATATAATGGTAATATGAACATTGTAGGTCAACAGAAGCTTAATCTAAAGGAACGAGAACAAATCCTTTTATCTCAAAATCTTCGTTTAGATATTATTTTACCTTATAACTTCAAGTTCAATACATCGGCAACTTATTCTGCTCGTTACTTTAGTTACAAAAGTTATAATAATGCTCTTATTGGAGATGGTGCCGCTTATGGAGGTATCTTAGGGCAGGATAGAAATTTGACTCAAACGCTGAACTTAAACCAAGTCCTTACTTGGGATTATAAATTTGATGATTTTACTATCTCTGCGTTGCTTGGACACGAAACTTATTTGGAGAATAGAGATATTCTTTTTGGAGAGAAGTCAGGTTTCTTGATTCCTGAGCCTCATTTGGTTAATGCTGCTAAAATAACAAGTTTGACAGCGTATGAGACAGATTACCGTATTGAAGGTTTCTTCAGTCAATTGACAGCTGATTATATGGATAAGTATTATCTGTCAGCTTCGGTTCGTCGTGACGGATCTTCTGTTTTTGATCCTGAGAATCGCTGGGGTACTTTCTGGTCTGTTGGAGCTTCTTGGCGTATTTCTCAAGAAGATTTCCTAAAAGACATTGAGGCTATTGATAATATGAAACTTCGTTTCAGCTATGGAGCTCAGGGGAATGATTACCTGTACTTGCCTGATACAACGACTCCTTCAAGAGCTTATACGCCTTATCAGGATTTGTATGAAGTTTCTTCTGATGGAGCGAATTCTATTTTGAATCCTAAATATAAAGGGAATTCAAATATTACTTGGGAGAAAAATCTTAACCTTGACTTAGGTTTTGAGTTCTCTCTATGGAGAGGTGCTTTGTCTGGAGAGGTTGATCTTTATAAGCGTACAACTGATGATATGCTATTTAATGTTCCAATTCCTTCAAGTACAGGTTTCTCAACAAGTCCAGAGAACCTTGGTAGTATGGAGAATTATGGGGTTGAATTTAGCTTAAGTTCAAAGATTTACAGTAGTAAAGATTTTAGCTTTACAATAGGTGTTAATGGAAGCGCTTATAAAAATGAGATTACTAAGCTCCCTGACTACATCAATGAGCAAGGAGGACAATTGAAAGGTGATCGTATCTTAAAAGAGGGTGGTTCTATCTACGACTATCATATGGTTAAATATGCTGGTGTAAATAAAGAAAATGGAGATGCTCTATACTATCTTTTTGATGACAAGAAGAAAGAGTTTGTTGCTACTGCTTCTAAGGATTATAGTTCTGATAGAAAGAATCGTCAGTTTATTGGTTCAGCTATTCCTAAGTTAATGGGAGGTTTTCATACTTCTATTAATCTTTATGGCTTTGATTTCTCAGCACAATTTGCTTATCGTATTGGAGGAATCGTTTATGATGGTATCTATGGGGATCTAATGCAAGCAGGTCAAGATGGTAGCAATTGGCACAAAGATATCTTGAATCATTGGACTCCAGAGAATAAAGATACTGATGTCCCTCGTATTGAATTGGGTAACCGAAAACTTATCAGTAGCTCAGATAGATTCGTGCGAGATGGTTCTTATTTATCTTTGAGATCTTTGAACCTTGGTTATACGCTTGACCAGTCAGTCGTAAAGAAAATAGGTTTGTCAAGTCTGCGTATTTATCTTGCAGGGGATAACGTAGCTCTTTGGTCTAAAAAGAAAGGTTTTGACCCTCGTTCTGAATTAGATGGATCACAAAGAAACTCAACTTATAGCCCAATGCGTACTTGGTCTATGGGCTTGACAGTGAACTTTTAATTAATGTCTAACGAAATAATAGAATAAAAATGAAAAATATAAATAGGTTACTTATAGTTGGGGCATTAAGTTTGGTCGCAGTATTACCTTCATGTAAGAAGTCCTTTTTAGATGTAGAGCCTTCGGAGTATCTATCAGAAAAACAGAAGAATGCTGAAGAGAAAGACCCAACGGTTTTGGATAAATCATTAGATGCTCAGACTAAGGCTGTTTATCAAGCTTTGTATGATAGTCCTGTTGATGCTCACGATGGTTTTGGATTAAAGGCGATTCAATTTGCTACGGATTTAATTTGTGAGGACATCACTTTTAATCAAATGGCTTGGTTTATCTATGATTATCAGAACGTAAATTTTGAGGCGAATTATAGACGTACCAAAGTAGTATGGAAAGTTTTCTATAATACTATTGCGACCTCTAATCGTATTCTTGATAAATATATTGGAGATAAGGAAGTTAAAGATCCAGTGCTCCTAAAAAAGCAAGCAACTCTGCTTGGTTTAAGAGGAATGGCTTATTTTCACTTAGTGAATGCTTATCAATTGACTTATAAAGGCAATGAAGACAAACTTGGGGTTCCTTTGGTGCTGAAATCGTCTGATAAGAAGCTTCCTCGTGCTACGGTTGATGAGGTGTATAAGCAAATCGTTAAGGACTTAACTTTCTCTGTAGAAAATGGTGATGTTACAGATGTGCGAACAGACTTTGATCGTAACGTTGCAGCGGCTTACCTTTCTAAGGTTTATGCTCAAATGGAAGATTGGGCAAATGTTGAGAAATATGCTCAAATTGCTAAGACTGGAGGCACAGACATCATCACGATGCCTCGTAGGTCTTGGGAGCTAACAGCAAGTCCTGATGTATTGTTTGGATTTAGTGTAAATGATACCAATACTGGTATTTATGCTTCATTCTACTCTCATACAGATTTATATCAAAGAGGATATGCTGGAGGTTTGAATGGTAAGAAGTTGATCTATGACAACTTATATGCTCAAATTCCAGAGACAGATAGTCGTAAGATGTTGTTTATCAATCCTGATTTGTTCAAGAAAGATAAGACTGACGAAGAGGTTGCAAAGCTAAAACTTTATCAAGCTCTTTACGATGAGGTAGAGTCTAAGATTGTTGTTCCATTAGAGGCTTATGACCAACTTAAATATGCTAACACAAGTACAGGTTTTACTGGTGACTATTCATTCCTTAGAGTGCAGGATCCAATTCTCTTAGAGATTGAGGCTAAGGTTGAGTTGAATAAGTTGGCTGAAGCAGAAAGCTTACTTAATGAATTTGTTCAGAAGAGAAATCCAAAGTTTGTCGCTTCAAAGACTCAAGAAGATTTACGTAAAGAAGTTCGTCTTCAGAGAAGATTAGAACTTTGGATGGAGGGAACAAACTTCTTTGATTTTAAACGATGGAAAGAGGATTGTGTGCGTCTTAAAGGTTCTAACCATATTGCAATGGTTGGGGAGACTTACAACTTAGGAGATAAGGCTTTGAAATATGTCTATAAGTTACCTCAAGGAGAGATTGACTCTAATCCAAAGTTAGTTCAGAACTAAACACTTACATTTTTATTTAGTAAGATTTAGTAAGTCTACGAAAAGAGGCTGTGTCAAAATGCAAATTTTGGCACAGCCTCTTTTTTGTGTCTATTTTCACCTCCTAATTTGTCAAAATGCCACAAATCAGAACTGTCGCAGACAGGTTTATCCAACCAGTTATTTATCAGGGAGATACAAACCCTTATTGTAAGGCTAAAAAATGACTGGGAAAACTCATTTGAGTTTTCCCAGTCATTTCTAAAAGTTTTCCCAAAAACTTTTCTAACTCTTCCCAATCACTTTCCGAACTTCTCCAAATAACACAAATCGGAACGCCTCCCGGCGAGGGGCAAAATGCGGAAGCATTTTGCTGTCCAAGGCTACTATGCAAGGATAAAAGAGGCTGTGCCTCCGCTGTCGGTCGCACCGACCGAGGGGCAAAATGCGAGAGCATTTTGGTGTTCAAGGCTACTATGAAAGGATAAAAGAGGCTATACCCTCTGTAGAAAAGACAATTACTTTTCCCTCTATCAAATGAAGGGGAGAGACTTTACCAAGCACTCCGAAAGAGGAGAATTAACCCTTCTGAAAGCTTAAGTATTACGACCTTTGAGCTATACGAGAAAAAGCCGTCATAATTTTGAGGCTATCTCGTTGAGAATTTGTAAATTTGTAGTTTAGAAAAGGAATACTATAACATTATAACATCTTATGTACAGAACAAATACCTGTGGCGAACTTCGCCTCGAAAACAAAGGACAAGAAGTAACCCTTGCTGGCTGGGTGCAGAAAGCTCGCCGAATGGGGGGAATGACTTTCGTTGACCTTAGAGATAGATACGGCATTACACAGCTCGTTTTTGATGAAGCTCGCACTGGCAGTGAGCTTGTAGAGCGTGCCGAGAAATTAGGGCGTGAGTACGTGATCCAAGTAGAAGGCTTGGTAGCTGAACGCTCTAATAAAAACAAAAATATCCCTACAGGAGAGATTGAAATTGAAGTTCAGAAGCTGACAATCCTTAATAAGTCAGAGACTCCTCCATTCACGATTGAGGACGATACCGACGGCGGTGATGACCTTAGAATGAAATACCGCTATCTGGACTTGCGTCGTAATGCTGTTCGCAAGAATCTTGAGCTAAGACATCGCTGTGCTTTGGAGGTACGTCGCTATTTGGACGGCGAGGGCTTCCTTGAAGTAGAAACACCTGTCTTGATTAAATCAACTCCTGAAGGAGCGAGAGACTTCGTTGTGCCTTCACGTATGAACCCTAATCAGTTCTATGCTTTACCTCAGTCGCCTCAGACTTTCAAGCAGTTGCTTATGGTTAGTGGTTTTGATCGCTACTTCCAAATCGTGAAGTGCTTCCGTGACGAAGACCTTCGTGCTGACCGTCAGCCAGAGTTTACTCAGATTGACTGTGAGATGAGTTTTGTGGAGCAAGAAGACGTTCTGACTGTCTTTGAGGGAATGACAGCTCATCTATTTAAGGAATTGCGTGGCGTGGACTTGCCATTGCCTTTCCCACGAATGAGCTTTGCTGATGCGATGAACCTTTACGGATCGGATAAGCCTGACACTCGCTTTGAGATGACTTTCGTAGAGGTTATGGACGTAATGCAAGGCAAGGGCTTTGGTGTCTTTGACAATGCTGAATATGTTGGTGCGATTTGTGCTAAGGGGGCTGCGAGCTATACACGTAAGCAGTTGGACGGCTTGACAAACTTCGTTAAACGACCTCAGATCGGAGCAAGCGGTTTGGTTTACGCTCGTGTGGGCGAAGACGGAAGCGTTAAGAGTTCGGTTGATAAATTTTACTCGCAAGAAGACCTTCAAGCTCTTAAAGAACGTATGGGAGCAGAGGCAGGCGACCTAATCTTGATTATGTGCGGTGAGCGTGAGAAAACGCAAAAGCAACTTTGTGAGCTTCGTCTTGAAATGGGGTCTCAACTTGGTTTGAGAGATAAGAATACTTTCTCTTGCCTATGGGTTGTGGACTTCCCTCTATTTGAATGGGACGATGAGACACAGCGTTTCTATGCTATGCACCACCCATTTACTTCGCCAAAGACGGAAGATGTAGCCTTGCTTGACACTGACCCAGCGAAGGTGCGTGCCAATGCTTATGATATGGTGATTAATGGAGTTGAAGTTGGTGGCGGTTCTATCCGTATCCACGACAAGACTTTGCAGGCGAAGATGTTTGACTTGCTTGGCTTTACGCCAGAGAAAGCCGAAGAGCAGTTTGGCTTCTTGATGAATGCTTTCCGCTATGGAGCCCCTCCTCACGGTGGTGTGGCATACGGCTTGGATAGATTAGTTTCGCTTTTTGCTGGTTTGGATAGTATCCGTGACTGCATTGCCTTCCCTAAGAATAACTCAGGACGTGATGTGATGATTGATGCTCCTTCGCTGATTGATGAGGAGCAACTTGACGAACTATTCCTTGATGTCCGTCCATTCAATAAATAAGTTCTGCTAATTATTTAATCTAAAAAACGGAGCAAAACGTCGGTTTTGCTCCGTTTTTTGTTTTTAATGGCTTTAGTTTTCAAGAAAAAAGTAGGGGGCTGTAGCATTTGATTATATATTTTTCTGAAGACTTCTTAAAAGTTGTTACATTTTTCTGAAAAATGCAGTATTTCGCATTGTATTTCTTGCATAAGTAAATAAAATTTGTTTTCTTTGTAGATGAAAAATATCATCTTTTTCGTCTTAGTTATTAATTTTACATCAAGGAATGTCTTACTCGGGAGAGTAGGACATTTTTTTGGGGCTTGTCCTCTGTCATTAGAAGCAAGAAAGGTCTTATTAGTTAGAATTCTTTATCTTTGTCTTAAAGGCTTTTGAATATGAAACAATACTATTATCAATATATCTATCCTTATAGATCAAAAATTCTCTTTGTCATCTCTGCTTTGCTTCTGCTCATTAGTGGCTGGATTTGGCGTGAAAAAGAAGAAGCTAAACGTCTCGCCTCTGAGCAACTAAAGCGAGAGATGTCTCTGCCCGATACTTTAGATGTGGTTACCAATACGGGAGCGACGACTTATTTTCTCTACAAAGAAGAGCCAATGGGCTATGAATATGAACTCTTGAAGCTCTTATCCAAGGAACTTGAACGACCTTTTCGCTTGCATCAGGTGGAGAATTTGGACAGCATTCACGAGCTTATCACGAGCGGAGCAATGGATTTGTGCATTCGTCCCGAGGCGGTTACTGCCGAGGCGAGGAAGCAATATCAGTTTGTTGGCTTGGAGCAGATGAGCGGTATCGTTCTGGTGCAACGCAGACGCACAAGCCGTCAGGACACAATGTACGTAAGTCAAGTGCCTCAGCTCTTAGGACGCAAGGTTTTTGTAGAGGAAGGCTCTCGCTATGCTCTCAGACTTGAGCATTTGGCTGAGCAGTTAGGTGGGCATATAGACCTGCAGGTGGCACAAGATAGCATAGCCACGGCAGAGGAATTAATTGATTTGGTGGCTTGCCATAATATAGACTATGCTCTTATTGATGAGAAAACGGCTTGGTTGGCGAAGTCTTATTATCCGAATATAGACGTTTCACGGCAAGTAGGCTTCCCTCAAAAGTTACAATGGATTTGCCCAAAAGATCGCAAAGGCTTGGCTCTTGCCATTGACAAGTGGGCAAAGAACTCTCATCAGATAGATAATTACAAAGAGATTTACCGCAAATACTTCGTTCAGCAAAGCAAGGAGCGAATGTCTTTGGCTCGGCTTCGCTTCAACTGGCGTGGAGAGTATAAGTTTATCAAGGACGGAGCTATTTCGCCTTATGATAGTATCTTTCAGCGAGAAGCCGAACGCTTGGGCTGGGATTGGCGGATTTTAGCTTCTATTGCTTATCAAGAGTCAAACTTTCGTCCCGAAGTAATTGGTTGGTCTGGTGCAAGAGGTTTGATGGGGATAATGCCACGAACGGGGCGTATTTTCGGAGCAAATAAGCCAGAGCTTTTAGACCCTCGGACGTCTGTTCGGGTTTCGGTGGATTGTCTGCTCGCTACAGAGAAGATGTTTCGTGGGATTAAGAACAAGGAGGAGCGTATCAAGTTTACCTTAGCAGGCTATAATGCTGGCGGAGCTCACGTTCAAGATGCACAACGCCTCTCTCGGAAGTACAACAAGGGGCAGGACAGTCTATGGTTTGATCAAGTAGATCGCTATATCTTGCTCAAGAGCAAACCGCAGTATTACAAAGACCCTGTTTGTCGCTACGGCTATCTAAGAGGCAAAGAGACCTACAAGTACGTACGGCAAGTGATGGCACGCTATGAGCTTTACAAAGAAAATACCAAGAAGATAGAGCTTATTCAAAAAAAATAATGTAATTTTGAGTATGAAAATATGAATATATTTATTACTTATTTTTAATAATTAAATAATATAACGATATGAAGTTTAAGAAGTTAAATCTACCTAAGTTTGACTTAGATGCAACACTCAAATTATTGTTTTATCTACTTGTCTTACTAACCTTTATTACCTATATTATTTACAAAGACCGTCAGCCTATGCTCTTCGTATATATGGGTTTCTCAGCTATCTTCGTTCGTCTTGTGCATTACATTATTTCCTTTTTTCGCAAGAGATAAAGCAAACTTATCATCAGGGCAAAGCTAATAATTGACGGTTTTAAGTATTAACTCTTTGGCTCGTCCTTTGCTTGAAGGAAGTTTGAAATGCAAAATAATAGCTTGAGGAAGCAAGCCGAGAGACTGGAGGCATTGACAGCCTTGTTCGGCAAAAGACTTAATGAAGTCTCGAGCAGAAGCATTCTGTCGTTGGCAGAGCAATGTGCCTGATACATTATAAATAAACAATTCTACCTCAAGAGACTTATCCTTAGCAAGGATAGTCTGAAGTTCTGCAAGGGAAGAAAGGCGGTGAGAAGCTCTGCCTTTCTTCCCTTTTTGCTTAGGGCTTGTTCCCTTTGGCTCTTCAACGCCTTGACTATTAGGGAGACCAACGCTGGCATAGCCACGCTCTGGCGAAGCAATATGCCAAACAATATCTTCCAGATATTCGATATGCTCCAAGCCTTCACGCTCCCAAGCAATACCTCTTTTTGACTGATAGCCACGAGGCAAAAGCTTTGGGTTATAATGCACGCCGTCAATCCTCCTTCCGTCTTTGTAAAGGAAGACATAACAACCTTTGTTATTCATTTGTGGAAGCTTAACCAAGCTCACTAAATCTTTCGGACAAGTTGGGTAGCTTGATAGGATCGCTTTGGGATTTGTGGATAAGACGAGGTAACTTTTAGCCTTGATTTCGCCTGCTTTGCTTAGACGAATTTTCCTAATACGCCCCATAGAAGAACCAATACCAATATGATAAGTGCTTAGGTCTATTGCCTGATTATTCGGATTGTAAAGCTCTACATATTCGGCACTTTGTGGCTTAGGGTTGGGCATTATTTCTGTCAGAAGAATGGCTTTCTCTCCCTCCTTTTCGCTCTTCTTCCCTTCTTCTTGCCCCTCTTTTCCCTTGTCTTTATTGGGCTTGTCGTCATCTGACTTTCCACCTTCCTCGGTTGTGTCAAGGCTGTTGTGGACTGCAAGCTTATCAAAATGTATGCCTTGGCTGAAGCTCTTGCTATAGTTTACAAAGAAGCCAAAGCTATGCTTCTCGTCTTGTGGCTGGATTTCTCGCCAATCAATAGTATTAAGCACTTTATAAGGCTCGTCGTCTCCCACATAGTCCAAAGCAAAACTTAATTTGCCCTTTGTATAGTCGTAGCAAACCTTATAGGAAAACTCCAAAAACTTCTCCCTAATCGGATATAATGGGGCATTGATAAGGTTGTGGTCTGCTCCGAGCTTGATGTGGGAAAATTGAATGTTTTGTCCCTTTAGCGTGAGCCTAAGTGTAACGAGGGCAACGTCGGTTCGCCCTTGTCCTGCTATGCTAAGAGCTAAATATTCTACCTGCGTTTCTGTTCCCTTTTGGCTGTAGTATTGTGGCAAATCACAGAGTAGGATATAGGCATAGTTAGATTTTGTGGGGAGCTTATCCAAGCGAACGCTTCCAGACCAGCTTACTTGATTGCCCAAGGGAAGGCTTGTGAAAAGCAAACGTTTGCCGTAGCCACTGGTACTATTAAGGCTAAGTACACCTTTATCAATAGAAAAGTCTCGGCGATTGCCACGCCAAGACTTTTTAGACGGACGAGACTTGTCGTCCGTATTTTTGAGTTGCTCTGCTAATAAATTTATCGTTTTGCTCTTTTGCTCCTTTTGGGCGAAGCTCCTTGTTGCGATGCCCCAACTCAATAGAAGCAATAAGAGATACAATCGTTTGTGATTAATCAGCTTCATAAGAGCATTATTTATTTAATCCAAAATGATTCGCTTAACTTTGGTTTTTGAGCATTTCGCTTGCTTGATCAAGCCAATCCATTAGCTCAAGGCGAGTGCTTGCTCGGAGCATACCGATACGCACAGGCTTGAAGTCCTTTACGCCCTTGAAGATAGGGCTGGCTGCCAAATGGCGACGGCTGTGCAGTATGCCACGTCTTTCGTCAAGCTTTTCTATATTCTTATCAACTTGCTGACGTAAGATATCAACATAGTAATCAACAGGCTTCGGAGCGATATGCACACCTGTCTGCATATAATGCTTGATGTCCTCGAAAATCCAAGGTTGTCCAATGCTCGCACGACCAATCATTACCGCATCAACGCCGTAAGTATCAAAGGCTCTCACCGTGTCTTCAGCGGTGCATATATCTCCATTCCCAATAATCGGAATCTGCATTCGTGGGTTATTCTTTACCTCTCCAATCAAAGACCAATCCGCCTGACCTGTGTACATCTGAGCTCTTGTTCGTCCGTGAATCGTCAGAGCCTTAGCTCCTACATCTTGCAAGGCTTCCGCCAGCTCAACGATAATCTTACTATCATTATCCCAGCCGAGGCGTGTCTTGACCGTTACAGGCAAATCCACCGCCTTGCTGACCTCACGCACGATGTCAAGCATTAGTTCAGGTGTCCGAAGCATTCCAGAACCTGCCCCCTTGCCTGCGACTTTCTTGACAGGACAGCCGAAGTTAATATCTATAATTTCGGGTTTAGCTTCCTGACAAATCTTCGCAGCCTCAACCATAGCCTCTACCTCTCTTCCGTAAATCTGAATGACAGCAGGGCGTTCTTCTTCGGCGATTTGGAGCTTACGTTCCGTGCTGGCAATACGACGTATCAACGCCTCACTACTGACGAACTCGGTATAAACCATATCCGCTCCAAAGCGACGACACAGACAGCGAAAAGCAAGGTCTGTAACATCTTCCATTGGGGCAAGAAGCAAAGGTCTTTTCCCTAAATCTATATTTTCTATTTTCATTAAATCTCTCTTAATCTTTACCAAACAAAGATAGTTCTTTTCTAAATAATGAAGCTTTAATCCCTTATAATCATCAGAAAACAGCCTCAAAATCCCCAATTTTCAATTATTAATTCGTCCCTCTTAATTAGTCAAAATACCACAAATCCGAACACCCTCAGGGTAGTTTGTGTAACCAGCTATCTATCAATGATATATAATCCCTCATTTTAAGGGTAAAAAATGACTGGGAAAACTCATTTGAGTTTTCCCGAACATTTCTAAAAGTTTTCCCAAAAACTTTTTTGACTTTTCCCAATCACTTTTCCAACTTCTTCAAATACCACAAATCGGAACAGGCACAGCCTGTCTTATCTTGCCCAAATTCGCTGTCGGTCGCACCGACCGAGGGGCAAAATGCGAGAGCATTTTGGTGTTCAAGGCTATTATGCAAGGATAAAAGGGGGGACGACCCCTGTCGGTCGCACCGACCTGATGGGGGAGTATGATTCTTTTATGAAGAGTTATGCAAAGATAAAAGGGGCTGCGACCCCGCTTCGCCAAATTCAACCAGCGAATCGCTATTTTGAAACACATAAAAAGACTAAGTCTCTTGTGTTTTTATGGAGCTTGAGACTGTTGAAAATTTTCAGATAAATAAGAAAAAGGGGGTGTGTTCAATGAAATAATTCATTAAAATTAAGCTCTTTGCTTTATTTACAAGGTAAAAATAAGTATATTTGTATTTGTGTCATTTCCATTGGGTCAAGGGATTATGATTTGTAGATGGAAGACTAAGTTTGAATACTAAATAAATAATATATACAATTAGAAATATGAAGAAAGTAGATGTGCTACTTGGTTTGCAATGGGGCGACGAAGGTAAGGGCAAAATCGTTGATGTTCTTACGCCAAAGTACGATATGGTGGCTCGCTTCCAAGGAGGACCAAATGCAGGACATACATTAGAGTTTGACGGAGAGAAGTATGTGCTTCGCTCTATTCCATCAGGTATCTTCCAAGGCGACAAGCTAAACCTTATTGGTAATGGTGTCGTGCTTGATCCTGTGTTGTTTATTCAAGAAGCAAAAGACCTTTCTCGTAGTGGACACAATATCGTAGAACGTCTGCAAATCTCTCGTAAGGCTCATCTAATCCTGCCTACACACCGTCTGCTTGATGCGGCTAACGAAGCGGCTAAAGGCGATAAGAAAGTTGGTACAACAGGGAAGGGGATTGGTCCTACTTATACTGACAAAGTGAGCCGTTATGGTCTTCGTGTCGGAGATATTGAGCATAATTTTGAAGCTAAATACAAGGAAGCTAAGGAGCGTCACGTCAAGTTGCTTAATGCAATGAACTTTCCTATTGGCAATCTTGATGAATTAGAAAAGGCTTGGCTTGAAGCTATTGAAGAATTGCGTCAGTTTACTTTCGTTGATAGCGAATGGCTTATTAACGAAACGCTTGCTGAAGGTAAGTCTGTCCTTGCCGAAGGTGCTCAAGGCTCTTTGCTTGATATTGACTTTGGTTCTTACCCATTCGTAACGTCAAGCAATACCGTTTGTGCTGGTTGTTGTACTGGTTTGGGGGTTGCTCCTCGTACTATTGGAGAAGTCTTTGGTATCTTCAAAGCTTATTGTACACGTGTTGGTGCAGGCCCATTCCCTACAGAGCTGTTTGACGAAACAGGAGATAAGCTTTGCGAATTTGGACACGAATTTGGTTCGGTAACAGGACGTAAGCGTCGCTGTGGTTGGCTTGACCTTGTGGCTCTTCGCTATACGGTAATGCTCAATGGCGTAACGAAGCTCTTTATGATGAAGAGTGATGTGATGGATACTTTTGAGGAAATTAAGGTTTGCGTAGGCTACGAAAAAGATGGTGCCGTGAGCAAAAACTTCCCTTATGAGCTGAACGAAAGCTACAAACCTGTCTATAAGACAATGAAGGGTTGGCAGTGCGACTCAACAAAGTTCACTTCAGAGTCTGACTTCCCTCAAGAGTTGAAGGATTATATCGCTTTCATTGAGCAAGAAATCGGAGTGCCTATTGCACTTGTTTCTGTAGGTCCAGACAGAGAACAGACTATTCTAAGATAGTCTTCCATCGCCCCACCCCGTCGCTTTGGCGACACCCCTCCCACGGAGGGGAATAGGGCAAGTAAAAGCCGATGATGACTTACGACGAAGCTGTTCATTATCTATTTACAGTAACCCCAGTATTTCAACATACTGGGGCTACTGCTTATAAGGAAGGTCTGAATAATATCCTTACTTTGGATAAGCACTTTGCTTCGCCACATAAGGCTTACAAGACGATACACGTTGGCGGAACGAACGGCAAAGGTTCGACGAGCCACAGTCTTGCTTCGGTCTTGCAGTCGGCTGGTTATAAGGTTGGCTTGTTTACTTCGCCACATCTTTTGGACTTCCGTGAGCGTATTCGTGTGAATGGTCAGATGATAGAGGCGGAGCGTGTCTGTCGTTTTGTAGAAGAAGTTAAGGATTTGGTCGAAGAAATTAGACCCTCTTTTTTTGAACTGACGACAATGCTTGCCTTCCTTTATTTCCAAGAGCAGGAGGTTGATATTGCCCTTATTGAAGTTGGCTTAGGAGGTCGCTTGGATAGCACGAATATCATTTCGCCAATGCTTAGCATTATTACGAATATCAGTGCCGACCACACTCAGTTCTTGGGTAAGGATTTAAGCTCTATCGCTCGTGAGAAAGCTGGGATTATTAAGCCTAAAACAGTGGTGGTCATTGGTGAAAGTTTGCAAGAGACAAGAGAGGTTTTTGAAGCAAAAGCCGAAGAAGAACAAGCAGAAATCTATTTTGCTCAAGAGGAAAATCCGCTCAAAGCTAAGCGTTCGGAGCGAGGAACATTCCTCTACGAAAGCGAAAAGTATGGGGCGTTTGAGGGCGAGCTATCAGGTTCGGTGCAGATACTCAATACGCAAACTATTCTAACGGCTATTGATTGCTTGAAAGACTTGGGGCTAAACATCTCCAAAGAAGCTGTTCTTCAGGGATTGGCGAACGTTTGCAAACAAACATCTTTGCTTGGACGCTGGCAAAAGCTACAAGACAAACCTTTTGCTATCATCTGCGACACGGCACACAACGAAGCAGGACTTCGGGAAGTTGTGGAGCAGTTAGTCCAAACAAATAAGGCTACCCTTCGTATCGTCATCGGTTTTGCTCAAGACAAAGACATCAAGGCAATGCTCCAGCTTCTACCCAAAGAAGCAGAATACTACCTAACGCAAATCGCAAGTGATAGGGCATTCCCATCGGCGGAGCTACTAAAAGAAGCTCAAGCTTTGGGCTTAGAGGCTAAGGCTTTTCCGAGCGTTGCTCTTGCTTTTGAGCAAGCAAAAAAAGAAGCTAAAGAAAATGACCTCCTTTTCATTGGAGGAAGTAATTTTATTGTTGCCGAACTATTGGCATATTATAAGAATTTGAATAATTTATAAATAATAGAAAGAATGAAAGAATTAGTACAACAGAGATTAAGCGATTCGCCTAAGTTTCGCTGGCTTGCCCTACTAATCGTATCTTTTACGATGATGTGTGGCTATTTCCTAACAGACGTAATGTCGCCACTTCAAAACTTGCTAACGACTCCTAAGCAAACTGTCTTCCTCGAAACTTACAAGACTGGTAGCAATGGAGATAAAGTTGCGAGAGAAGTTATTGTTGGTGTTGAGGAGTTTAGACAGAAGGCTTATCAAACATCGGAAGATTATGTTAATCTTGATGAGAATGATATCACTCTAAATTCCAATTATACAATTAAAGGAATAGAAAAGGATAAGGACGGTAATCCTATTAAAGCAGAATATACTGTAACTAAACTTAGACAAGAAAAAGATTCTAAGGTTTTAGGTTGGACATCTACGGAGTATGGCTTCTTCTCAGGTTCTTATGGTTACATCAACGTATTCTTGCTGATGCTCTTCTTGGGAGGTATTATCTTGGATAAGATGGGCGTTCGTTTTACTGGGATAATGGCTTCAAGCCTTATGATAACTGGGGCTTTCCTTAAATGGTACGCCGTTACTCATAATTTTAGTGATTTATATCATTTACATTTTTCAATTTTTGACTGGGAACTTGTAAATCTTGTTTTATCAGAACAGGTGCTACTTGCCTCTCTTGGTTTTGCGATCTTTGGTGTAGGTGCCGAAATCACAGGTATCACAGTCTCTAAGGTGGTCGTTAAGTGGTTTGAAGGCAAGGAGCTTGCTTTGGCTATGGGCTTGCAGGTAGCTCTTGCTCGTTTGGGTACAGCAGGTGCTTTGGCTGTTAGTCCAATCATTGCAGCTAAGTATGCAGGTGTTTCTTCGCCAATTTTCTTAGGAGGTGTAATGCTTTGTATCGGTTTGCTTGCTTACTTCTTCTATTGCATTATGGATAAGAAAGAAGATGCTTCTATCGCAGCGATGAAGTCTGAAGCAGATCACAAAGCTGATAGCGAAGAAGAAGGCTTTAAGCTTTCGGACATCGGTCTTATTGTTAAGAATAGTGGTTTCTGGTTGATTGCCTTCCTTTGTCTAATGTTCTACGGAGGAGTCTTCCCATTCTTGAAGTTTGCAACGCAATTGATGATTAGTAAGTACCACGTAGATCCAGAGCTTGCTGGCTTTATCCCAGCTGTTCTGCCTTTCGGTACAATTATCCTAACGCCTATTTTCGGTTCTATCTATGATAGAGTAGGTCGTGGAGCGACACTAATGCTTATCGGTTCTGGAATGTTAGCGATGGTTCATATTTTCTTCGCTTTACCTATCCTTAATGTTTGGTGGTTTGCCTTCTTCTTGATGATTGTTCTTGGTATTGCTTTCTCTCTTGTACCAAGTGCTATGTGGCCATCTGTTCCGAAGATTATCCCAATGAAGCAACTTGGTTCGGCTTTCTCAATGATTTTCTACATTCAGAATATCGGTCTTTCACTTATCCCTCTTCTTATTGGTTGGGTAATTGAGACAATGGCTAAGCAAGTTGATGCACAAGGTGTAATCACTTACGATTATACTGCACCGATGACAGTCTTTGCTCTTTTCGGTGGTATCGCTATCCTGCTTTCGCTCTTGCTCCTTTGGGACAACAAGCGTAAGGGTTACGGATTGGAAGATGCAAATACTAAGAGCTAATCCTCTGCGTATAGACTTCTAAGACGAGTTATCCTCGTCCTAAGAATTAATCTACGGCTAAGCTAAAATAGATTTAGCTTAGCCGTAGATTTTTTATTTCTACTTTTTAAGTCTCTATATCTGTTGATTTGAGCCTTGGATTAACTCCCAAAAAATAAGAAAAGATCCCCTTGCACTCAAACTAAATATCACAAATCAGAACGCCTCCCGGCGAGGGTCAAAATGCTCTCGCATTTTGCTGTTCATAGTTTATTTGAAAAACATAAATGGGTTTGCGAGTCCTGTGCCTCCGCTGTCGGTCTTACCGAACGAGGGACAAAATGCGGAAGTATTTAATTTTTCCCCTTCAAAGACTTGAAGGGGTGGCAGTGAAGGAGCGGAGCGACTGAACTGACGGGGTAGTATCCTAAGTTCAAGTATTAAATGCAATAGTTGATAACTAAATGGAACAGGCGATGAGTGACAGAACTTACCCCCATAAAATAAAAACAGCAAGAGTTAAAGCCTTAACTCCTGCCGTTTCGTGGGAATTTTGTTTCTTTGCACTATCAA
>PDWI01003651.1_pt1 | contig 21497 bp, 17 predicted proteins | sample 1430891 | NCBI WGS metagenome assembly PDWI01 (sample SAMN01162508, study PRJNA174530) | Oral metagenome, whole genome shotgun sequencing project. | biome: Marine environment; feature: Marine mammal; material: Swab sample of the gingival sulcus; isolation source: swab sample of gingival sulcus... | reverse complement strand
AGTACAATAAAAAGTCAATTAATGTATTGGTTTGAGTCACAAGCTAGTTTTATCAAGGCTTTAGTGGGTGACTTTTACTGGGAAAGTTAAGTTATTTACATAGGTTATTATATACTATTTATGATTTTTTTTATACTAATCTCAAGTAAAATTTTTAATCTGTCATTCAGAGCTTTGAAACGCTATAGAAATTAACAAGCTTTGTCACTCAGAGCCTTCTGAAATACTACAAACCATTCAAAAATATTAAGACTCCGCGCCTTCAGCTCTGAGTGACAATATTTTTGTGGTTTCTATAGTATTTCTAGGCGTGGAGTCTTAAAGCTTGTAATATTTTTCTAGTGTTTCATAGGCTCTGACAATGTGCAGTTTTAACTGATATTAGTATTAGTTGCTGCAACTGCTTAGATGATGGACTTGTATATAAGGAGTGCAAGTACTCTATGTAATAGCAGTGTAATAAGAAATAAGCTACTGTACCTTAGAAGTATTGTAATAGAGCAAGTTGAAGTAAAAACTAGATTTTTCTGTAATGGAGGCTCTAGTTTTTTATTTTTTTTGAATATATTGATTGAATAATATTGAGTCTTTAGCTATCCTGTACATCTTTTGAGGGGAAAAGAAAGAGGGACTGTTATTCTCTCTTGACATTTATTCTCAAATTGCTTAGAATGTATTTACTGAGTATGGCTCGGTAAATATGTTAGGAGGTTATTATGATAAAGAAAATATTAGCGTATGCACCTAATAGCAAAAAACATTTTACTATATCCATCTTATTGATGCTTATTAGTGTATCGTCTTGGGTGCTTGGTTTTATAGCAGTTTATCATTTGATTAATTCGTTTATATTACATACAATTACTGGAAGTTTACTTATAAAATACAGCATTTGGATATTCTGCGCCTTCTCTTTTAAAGCGATATTTATGAATAGAGCGTTGACTCATTCTCATATCTTTGCTTATGAGTCACTTTCTGAAATAAGAAAGGACTTTATTAGAAAAATGATAAATAATCCCTTGGGTACGACGTTGAGTCAATCAGCAGGTTCTTATCGACAAAAATTAGTTGATGGGATTGAACAAATAGAAATTCTTTTAGCTCATACTTTTCCAGAAGGACTTCCCTATATAATGATGGTTTTTTCAGTACTTATTATGATATTTGTACTGGATTATAGGCTGGGGTTTCTTGCTCTAGTGCCAATTATTATTAGTATTTTTATTCTGGCAGTCAGTTTAAAAAAGGGGATGCCTAAAATGGATAAATATTATGAGGCGAGCAAGGATATGAGTTCCAATATTGTTGAATTTATTAGAGGTATTGAGGTCATTAAAATATTTAACCACAATAGGCAGTCTTACGCTAAGTTGGAAAAATCTGTTTATAATTATAGAGATTTTACTCTGTCTTGGTTTAGAGAAAACTGGACTGTTATGGCAATTACTAATTCAGTAGCTACTACCATATCTCTTTTTGTTTTGCCGTTTGGGGTGCTTATGATTTACAACAATACCTTAACGTTGAGTAAATTTATATTTGCAAGTTTGCTTTGTTTTTCGCTATCTTGGCCTATGACAAAGGTACCTTATTTTCTTTCTACTCTTACGCAAATAAATAAAAAACTCAAAGATCTTGAAAAAGATTTTACAGAGATTGAACTCAAAACAGGAATGACAAGACTTCCTAATGATGATTTGGATATTTCTTTTAAAAATGTTAGTTTTGCCTATGAAGATGTCATGGTTATAAATAATGTCAGTTTTGATATAAAACAAGGGGAAAAGGTGGCGTTTGTAGGTGAATCAGGAAGTGGTAAATCGACAATTATCAAACTCCTTATGCATTACTATGATGTCACAAGTGGTAATATCTATATTGGTAAAAATCCTATCACTGAAATTGACATAGAGAGTCTTATGGACAATATTAGTTATGTATCTCAAGATAATTTTTTGTTTGATGCGTCAATTAAAGACAATATTTTAATTGGAAAACCGACAGCTAGTGATAAGGAGATTGTTAAAGCAGCAAAAGCAGCCAATATTCATGATTTTATTATCAGTTTAGAAAATGGATATGATACAAGAGTAGGTGATAGTGGTGACAAATTATCTGGTGGTCAAAAGCAAAGGATTACTATAGCAAGAGCAATGATTAAAAACTCGCCTATTGTCATATTGGATGAAGCAACGTCGTTTACTGACCCTGAAAACGAGTATTATATTAATAAAGCCATTGATACTTTATTGAAAAATAAAACTGTTATCATTATTGCACACAAACTGAGGAGAGCTGCTAAGTCAGACAAGATTATACTTGTTGATGATGGAGAAATAAAAGGCATTGGAAAGCATGAGGAAATGCTTAAACAACCAGTGTATAAGAAATTATGGGATAGATTTGTTTACTCTAGCGAATATGAATTTAATATAAAGGAGGTCAGCTAAAGTGAATAGTTTATTCAAAAGTTTTAAGGACATTATTGGTATTTTAGGGGAATATAAAGTACCATTTAGGTGGGGTTATTTTGTATCGATTATAGAACATGCTTTCGCTTTTGTGCCGTATTTTACTCTTTTTTACATTATAAAAATTGGTGTAGAAAGGGCGTTTACGCAGTCAGATTTTTACTTTGTATTTTTGCTTATGGTTGGTAGTTTAGTATTGCGAATAATTTTTAAAAGAATTCAAGATGGATTGCAGCAAGACAAAGGATATTATGCACTTACTAAGTCAAGGTTGGCTATTGCAAAGCATTTGGAAAATTTAAATATGGGATACTATACCGAAGGCAATATTGGAAACATAAGTTCTATTGTAACAAGTGATATAGTATTTGTAGAAGAGTTTGGTATTTCACAGATGGGTCTTTCAATCAGCTCGATAATAAGTATTGTGATTTCTATCATTTTCCTATTTGTTTTTGACTATCGAATTGGCATATTGTACGTGATTTTATCTGCAATTTGTATGTATATTCTTGATCATTTATTAAAAAAACAAAAGATTCATTCGCGGGAAAGGCAAGATTCTTTAGCTGATTTATCTAACTCCTTACTTAGTTTTGTTAAAGGTATAGAGGTCATTAAGGCGTTTAATATGAAAAGGGAAAAAAATGCAGATATTGAATTTCAGATTGATAAGACGAAAACTTCAGCATTAAACATGGTGCATAAGATGAATATTCATTTACTTTCTTTTGAACTATTTACATCAATTTCATCAGCTTTTATGATGATATTTGTTGCATATTTAATGTTTACAAATGGTTTTGATATATCGTATGGCATTGGGTTTATTGTTTTTTCGTTTAATATCTTTTTGCCCATTACATTGCTTGGATTCAGTTCTGAAATGCTCTCTGTTACAGGAGCAGGTATTGATAGGTATAATGATTTGATGCTAGAACCAGAACTTAAGAACAAGGCTGAAAGCAAATTAAAACCGAAAAAGATGGATATCACTTTTAAAAACGTTAGTTTTGCCTATGATAAAAACGAAGTTTTACAGGATATAAACCTTGAAATAAAGGATAAGACATTTACAGCACTTGTTGGACAATCTGGCTCTGGTAAAACGACTGTTGTCAATTTGCTTGCAAGATTTTGGGATATAGAAAAAGGAGAAATATTAATTGACGGTATCAATATTAAGGATATGTCCTTTGAAACGCTTCTATCAGATATTAGTATGGTATTTCAAAGGGTTTATTTATTCAATGATACAGTTTATAACAATATCGCTTTTGGTAGTTCAGATGCTAGTAGAGAGGATGTGGTTATGGCAGCAAAAAAAGCTAGGTGTCATGATTTCATCATGAGTTTAGAAAATGGTTATGATACCGTTCTTTCTGAATCTGGTTCTTCGCTTTCAGGAGGAGAAAAACAGAGACTTTCTATAGCGAGAGCACTTTTAAAAAATGCTAAAATAATCCTGTTAGATGAAGCAACTGTTGGAATAGACCCCGAAAATGAAAAATTTATACAAGAGGCTATTGATGAACTGGTAAAGGATAAAACGCTTATTGTTATAGCACATAGGCTTTCAACAATTAGAAGGGCAGATACTATAGTGTATTTAGAAAAAGGCAAAATTATTGAGCAGGGTACGCATAAAGAGTTGATAGATAAAGGAGGTAAATATAAAAGTCAGTTTGATTTTTATACAAAAAATCATGAATAAAAGAACTCGGTTACCAAAAATGGAAAGAAAAAAACAAATATGTGATGTTGCTAGAAAACTTTTTATTAAAAAGGGATTTGAAAATACTACGATGAAAGACATCATGGAAGAGACAGGGATTAGTATTGGGGGACTCTACTATCACTATGAGAATATTTATGACGTATTAAAAGACGTTATTATGTCTGCTGAAGATAAGAAGAATGAGATGTTTTTTGAAATTAAAGAACAGAATATGGATATTGATATAGAGAGTATCCTTATTAATTCTTGTATTGAATTTTTATTTGATTCCTCTGAATACTCAACTCTTTATGTTCATCTCTTGATAGGAATGAAAGACGAGGAGAGCCTAAGGGAACTATATCATGTCAGAAAGGAGAAAGCAAAACGAGAATTTTTGAATTTATTAAAGAAAATAAAGGCAGAGGAATACTATTTTTTTTCTAATGATGACTTTATAGATTTTTTTAATTTTATTAAAATTGGAAACTACTATCTCAAAGATGTTTACAGTCTTGAAGCGAGAAAGAAGTTGTATGTTGAATTTATAAAATCATATATAAGTAGTAATAAGAGTTAAAAAATAAGGAATAAGTAAAGTGTTTAGGCTTATACGCTATAGGAGGATGAAGATGAGTAATAAATTAAAAATTAAAGATTTGGTAACTATTGGTGTTTTTGGTCTGATTTATCTAGTGCTGACATTTTCAACTGCAATGCTTGGGATGGTTCCGATTTTGATATATGCTATTCCAATTGTGATGTCTATTATTTCAGGAATAGTGGTACTGCTATTTATGGCAAAAGTACCAAAGCCTTGGGCATTGTTTATATTTGGCATGATAACTCCTTTAATTATGTTTGTTGGAGGACATACCTATATTGTCCCTGTAACTTCACTTTTGTTTGTTGGAATTGCGGAGTTTATTGCTAGAAAAGGGGAATTTAAATCATTAAAGTGCAATATGATTTCTTATGCTGTATTTTCGTGTTGGGGAGCAGGCTCTTTAGTGCAAATGATTCTCTTAAAAGACCAGTATATTGCAACCCAAGTATCAGGGGGTATGTCTTTGGAAAATGCGAATCAGCTTGTTGATTTAATTTCTTGGACAAGCCTATCAATTGTCGTTGTAGTAACTTTTCTTGGGGGCTTGTTGGGGGCGTATATTGGTCAAAAAACACTAAAAAAACACTTTGAGAAAGCTGGAATTATTTAAGAGTAGTTGTTTCAATGCTATAAGATTACTGTCAGTACCTAGGGAATCAGAAATGCTTGATTTTCTAGGTATTTTTTATCAATATTATTTGTAATTAATTCCTGTATTTGTTACAATTAAGTAAGTAATGATGCGTTAATTATTAGTATTTTGAGGTGGTGAAAAAAATGAAAAAAATAATAACCTTACTGATTGTTTTTTCGTTAACTGCTATGACAATTGGCTGTAGTACAAATACAACATCTGGAGACAATGAAGCGGATAACAACAGTAGTAAAACGGAAGAAACAGGGAATGATAGCAGTAAAACCGAAGATGTAGACAATAACCACGAAGAACAAGAAGAGATAGACTACACAAAACTTGTGGAAGAATACGTATCTGAAAATGGCGTAACAAAGGATAGTGAAGGGGATATTAACTACAACTTCCATCTCCCTAAAATCCTAGATAAAAGTGAGGGAGCAGAAAAAATTAATGCTATCATTGAGGATAGGTATGGTAAAGAAATACAAAAAGTCGTAAAATCGTCAGAGGATAACATAGCTAAATACTACGATATCAGCTGGAAAAGTTACTGGTCAAATAATATTGTGAGCATTGTTATATCGGCAAAACTAACTGCAGTAGAAAAAGAAGAGCGACTAGTACTCTCTTATAATTTTGAGACAAAAGAGGCTTTAGACAATGCGGATATTTTAAAGTATGTAGGGCTTGAAGAAGATGAGTTTATAACACTTGCAAAGGATGAAATAGTCAAAAAATACGACTCTAGCGTTCTAGTAAATGGACATGAATATGAAGATTTGGTTTTGATGTACTCGTTGTACCTACCACTTAGGTCATATATTGTATCAAGTTTTAAGGACAATGACTACTATTTGTACCTAGAGAATGATGCGCTTAAAATGATTGCTGAATCATATAATCCTGAAATACCAGGTCCTTATTATGATGATTACAGTATTGAAGTCGATAAGAATAAAAAGCATCTTAAAAAAGAAGTAAAAGATGATTTTGTAAGCGCTCGATTGGAAGATAATAAAGTATTTATATCATTAGATTTTGCTCTTAAATCAGCGGGATATTTGCCAGAACTCACTGAAAGTGATGTGGATAAAGAGTATGAAGTTAGTGGACTTTATGGCAATTACAAAGATATCAAAATTGGTGTAATAGGACAAGATTATTATCCTATCCTTATCTTGACAAAAGAAGATAACAGCTTAGAAATGGTAAATGTACTTAGCTGTGCAAAGAGCAAGAAGTTTGTACCTATTCCTGTATTTGGACTAAAGGATATACAAGAAGTATATGATGACACAGTTCAGTTTGGCGAAGGTGGTTATGTAACTATCAGTGCTAAAGATTCAGCTGATAAGTCATATGACTTATCGGAGTGGTTGTTTGGGAGTGCCTTCTCATTTCCAAGTAGCTTTATAAGTAATGACCCAAATACTCCTTATGTAGCTGTAACATCAGATAAAGTAACTCACTTAACCCAAGCAGGTGGAGAATACACTAGCACATATGAACTAAAGGTTTCTGAGGAAGAAATAGTCGTTAACGATATATCCAATGAAGTAGGAATCAGTACGAGTTATTTACTTGAAAACCTAAACTGTCTTGGCATGGATGATGAAGGGATATATTATAACTACTTTATGTTTGTACCTATTGACGATGGTACAGAAGTGATAAAAGATGGTTGCTTATCTGTTAGATACAGTTCTGATTTACTGGAAGAAATAGAGGCAAAGGTCATACATGGCACAGAAGTCTTTGATAGTCCAAATAAGTGGCTAAAATTTAGATTTTAAGCGTTCATCTAACCGTAAAGTGATATGAAGAAAAATATAGAAATGGCTAGAAGGCTAGCTGAAGAAGTTGATAAAATTGGTGGTAGAGCCTATTATGTAGGTGGTTTTGTTAGAGACGACATCATGGACGTTGTCTCTAGTGATGCATCTATTGACATTGATATAGAAGTCCATGGTGTATCTAAGGATGCTCTTCAGTCAATCCTTGAAAAATTAGGCACTCCTATGAGTTTTGGCAAGGCTTTTGGGATTATGTCCTTAAAAAACTATACACTTGATATAGCGCTTCCAAGGACTGAGGTAAAGACAGGTATTTTACACACTGATTTTGATGTGATAATAGATGAAACGATGGGCACATATTGTGCTTCAAAAAGGCGTGATATTACCATTAATGCCATTATGAAAGATGTTCTCACAGGAGAAGTGGTTGACCACTTTGCTGGACTTAAAGATATAGAGAATAGAGTAGTTAGGCATATCTCAGATGATACCTTTGTAGAGGACCCGCTACGGGTCTTAAGGGCATGTTCTTTTGCTTCTAGATTGGGCTTTAACATTGATGAAAAGACAATTAATCTCTGTAAAACCATAGACATAAAAGTACTATCAAAAGAGAGAATATTTGCTGAACTTGTCAAGGTGTTTGAAAAGTCAAACAAGCCTTCTGTATTCTTTCGCTATCTTGATAAGATGAACCACTTAGAATACTGGTTTAAAGAGCTCTATGAAACTAAATTCACCATGCAAAACCCTACTTATCATGCAGAGGGAAGTGTCTTTGAGCATACGATGATGGTATTAGATGAAGCAAGCTCTCTTAGACAAAATACAAGTAACCCTATATATTTTATGTTTGCAGCGCTATGTCATGACTTGGGTAAAAACGTCACAACTACCATTGTAGATGGTAAGTTAAAATCAACATATCATGAGATAGAGGGCATGGATGTTGCAGAGACGTTTTTGAGGCGATTTACTGATAATAAAAAGCTGATAAAGTACGTTCAAAACATGGTCTGTCTACACATGCGACCAAATGTACTATTTCATGATAAATCTAGAGTGAAGAAGACGAATAAACTATTTGATGAGTCAGCTGAGCCTGTTGATTTAATCTACTTATCTATGGCTGATAATGCAGGACGAATTAGTGAGATAAAACAGGAAAGCCCTGAGGAGTTTTTATTTGAACGATTGACGATTTATAATGAAATCATGGAAAGAGACTATGTAAGCGGCAATGATTTGATTGCTGCAGGCATAAAGCCAAGTGATAGGTTTAAAGAGTTTTTAGAATATGCTCATAAACTGAGACTAGCTGGCGTGGATAAGGAGTCTGCTCTAAAGCAAGTTATTGCCTATGCTAGAAAGAAATGATGGAGTGATAATGTATTGATGTTGTTGGAATTATATTATTGAAATTCCATGCCTTGGAACTCTGAATAAGACAAAATCGTTGTCATTCAGAGCTGAAGGCGTGGAATCTTAGCGATTGTAAATGTCTTATAAGATTTTCATAAGTTCTGAATGACAACAATTTTAGTTTGTAACAATCACTTGCTGAAAAATGCCATTCTAAATATGTGTTTAGAATGGTATTTTTATAGCTTTTGAATAACAAGTAGAAGGATTTATTCAAAATTAGTAAAGCAATGTGCAAAAATTGTTTAAACATGGTAGAATACAGGATAAAGAGAGGTTGAGGAAGATGAGAGTTAATAAAGATAATCTAATATATAGGGATGTCAAAAAAACAGATGTGGATGGAATCTACCTTTTATATCAATTAGAGGGTTGGGCTTCTTTTGATAGAGAACTTGTGAACAACCTCGTTCTGGAGTCTGCTTCCAAGTGGGTAGTAGCTGAAAAACAAGGTGAAATACTAGGTTTTGCTAGATATTTGACTGATAGTATACTGACCGTCTTTTTGGCAGAGATTATTGTCAAAGAAGAATACAGGCGAATGGGTATTGGCGAAAAGATGATTGAGAGGATATTTTTAAAGAATCCGAAGCAAAGATTAGAACTTGCTACGGATTCTCCTGAGTTTTATGAAGCGCTTAAGTTTAGACATATTGGAAGAGCTTATAGAAGATATAAAGGGGAATAATTTATATGATACGAAAACTTGAAAAAACTGAACTTCATAAATATTTGGATTTTGCTTATGACTTGTCACAGGATTTGAGTAAATCGTCTTTTCCAACATATGTTGATACAATAAAGACAAAGGAAGACTTTTATAGAGTTTCTTCTTCGTCATTTGATGAAGATAATTCTGAGGTGCTTTTGTTTGAGTATAATAATGCTATTTGTGGATGGATTCATTACTATTGGCTTGATGAAGATGAATATATTGGTATAAAAGTTTTTAATGTTTTGAGTGGATTTGATGTAGCGATATATGAGTTTCTTTCTTATATTTCAACTACATATAAAGGATATAAATTGTATTTTGGAATCCCTAGGGTGAATGAAGAAGCATTAAAACATCTTAATGTGCTAGGTAATATCGTTGAAGAGAAGAGTGTTCTTGTGCTGAACTTTGATAGCTATGAATATCAGAAAGAGGCTGATGAGGTAGAAAAAATTACTGCCGATAATTATTGTGATTTTAGGAATTTACATGATGTTCATTGTGATATGTATTGGAATAGTGATAGGCTATATGAAGCGGTATTAGCCAAGACAAAGAACCCTTGGCATATTTATGGACTTTATAAAAAAGGTGAGATTGTAGCTGCGATTTATTTTACCTACCTTAAGGGGATGGCTGAAATATTTGGCATTGATTATAAAGATAATTTATATGATGCACAGTTAGCAGAGAAACTGCTGATGACGTCTTTTAATAAAATGAAGGTAGAAGGGCAGAAATATTTGACGTATTTTGCTGATGGTGAAGAAGTAAAAGTATTGTGTAAACTGGGTTTACAGTATATCACGGACTATGTTTTATACGTGCTTGATGTCGTTTAAGGGTTTAAAGAGAGTGGTAATGTAATCGTGTGATGAATAAAAAACAAGGTATAAAAATATATCAAGATATTAGCTATGTGGAATATGGGGCAGATAACTCAAAGGTAATTGTAATGCTACATGGTGGTGGTATGTCATGGTGGAATTACAAGACTATAGCTGAAAAATTGGAGAAAAACTATAGAGTTATTTTGCCAATGCTGGATGGTCATGGTGATTCAAAAGTTCAGTACGTGAGTATTGAAGAAAATGCCAAAAAGTTAACTTCTTTTATTCAGGGTTTACTAGGTGAACCAGTTTTTTTGATATGCGGTTTTTCTTTAGGGGCGCAGACTTTGGTAGAGATACTATCTCAAAAAAGTGTTCTGTGTCAAAATGCGATTATTGAAAGTGCACTTTTAATTCCTATGCCAGTTTCAACGAGGTTTACAAAGTTATTTATTCCTTTTGTCTATCCCTTAATTAAAAAAGAGTGGTTTTCTAGGTATCAGTTTACATCTTATCATGTGCCAGAAGGTTTTTATGATGATTATTATCGGGATAGTAATAAAATAACGAAGAGTAGTTTAAAGAATATGATTCATGCAAATGGCACTTATCATTTAAAGCCTTCCTTTTCAGCGACTAGCGCAAATATAATTATTGTAGTAGGTGAAAAGGAACTTTCTAAAATCATAAAATCAGCAAAACTCTTACATGATGTAGTGAAAGATAGTAAGCTGATGATAATAAAGGGATTATATCATGGCGGATTTTGCATGAAGAAAGCGGATGAATACAAGGCGATAATTGATGGTTTTGGCAGAATATAAGTATTAACCCGCGTATTATAGGTGTTTAACAACTTTTTATATTTGCGTATTATCTGGATTTGAATTTAAATTATGCCTGCGTATTATAGATGTTTAATAACTTTTTATACTTGCGTATTATCAAATTATCGTGGTATAATACTTATGTGAGAAGCTAGAATAGAAGAACAGGACTATATTATGATATTTAAGAGAAAAATATATAATAAATTATTAGATTGGAAATTAAATACTTCAGGTGAAAAGGCAATTTTGATTGAGGGGGCAAGGCGAATTGGGAAGTCTACTATATGCGAAGAATTTGCCAAGAATGAATATAAGTCTTATATATTAATTGATTTTGCCAAAGAAACTGATGAGTTGAAATCTATTTTTGATAATAATCTAAACGACCTTGATACGTTGTTTATGCTATTATCTACATATTTTGGTGTTAAATTATTTGAAAGAGAGTCATTGATTATTTTTGATGAGGTTCAATTGCATCCTAGAGCACGTTCAGCGATTAAGTATTTGGTAGCTGACGGTAGGTATGACTATATAGAAACAGGTTCTTTAATATCAATAAAAGAGAATGTTGAGGGCATATTGCTACCATCAGAAGAGCGAAGAATTAGGATGTACCCATTAGATTTCGAAGAATTTGCTTGGGCTTTAGGTGAAGAAGAACTCTTGGATTATATTAAGACTTGTTTTGATAATACTGTACCCTTAGAAATGAGTTTACACAACAAAGCTATGCTTTTGTTTAAGCAGTATATGCTTGTGGGTGGTATGCCTAGGGTTGTTGTAACATTTATTGAGAATAAGAAGGATTTTGAAAAGGCAGATATTGAAAAACGAGACATCTTAAACCTCTATAGAAGTGATATTATGAAAATCAATTCTCGCTATAAGTCAAAGGTAATGGCTATATATGACCAAATTCCATCATTTCTTGCAAAGCATGAAAAAAGAGTTGTTTTTAATCAAATAAAGCAGGGTTCTTATGCTGAAAATTATGAAGAAACATTTTTTTGGCTAGGTGACTCTATGATAGCTAATGAAGCCTTTTCATGTAATGACCCTGAAGTTGGACTTTCTCTTAATGAAGATAGGACATATATTAAGTGTTATATGGGTGATACAGGGTTACTAGTAAGTCATGCTTTTGATGAGAATGAACTCTTAGAAGATGAAGTGTATAAACAGATATTGATGGGAAAACTTTCCATCAATCAAGGTATGCTTTATGAAAATGTAATAGCGCAAATGCTAGTTGCTAATGGTCACAAGTTATATTTTTATGCACATTACAACAGAGAAAAACGACGTAATGATATGGAGATAGATTTTTTAATTTCCAATAATAGCAAGTTGAAATATAAATTATACCCTATTGAAGTAAAATCTAGTAAGAGGTATAGCCTAGTTTCTTTTGAACGATTTATAAATAAATATAAAAAACGTATTGGAACAGCCTATGTTATACATCCTAAAAATCTTCAAGTAAATGATGATATAGTTTGTATTCCGCCATATATGACGTTATGTTTATAAGGAACCTATTTGAAAACATCAGCATTTAATGGTGAAAGGTAGCGTACGATGTCAGAAAAAATAAAATTAGAAAACAACGATAAAAATAACCCTAAACGCTGTGCTTGGGTAGACTTAAAGAATAGCCGCTATATTGACTATCATGATAATGACTGGGGCGTGCCAGTCTATGATGATAGACTGCTCTTTGAAATGCTTGTCTTAGAGGGGGCTCAGGCTGGTCTTTCTTGGGCAACCATCTTAAATAAAAGAGAGAACTATAGGGCAGCTTTTGACAACTTTGAACCTAGCATAGTTGCTAATTACGATGAGTCTAAAATTGCTGAACTTTTATCTAACAATGGAATTGTGAGAAACAGGAGAAAAATTCTATCTGCCATTAAAAATGCTGGGGTATTTCTTGAAATTCAAGAGGAGTTTGGCAGTTTTTCAGCTTATATTTGGTCTTTTGTTGATGGACAGCCTATTCAAAATAGCTTTAAGGAGATGGCTGACGTTCCTTGTGAAACAGCACTGTCAGAGACCATATCAAAGGATTTAAAAAAGTGGGGTATGAGCTTTGTTGGTCCTACTATAATATATTCGTATATGCAGGCAGTTGGCTTAGTCAATGACCATGAGACAGGTTGTTTTAGACATGATGAGGTTAGGGGTATAATGCTTAAGTGATTGGTGTATTTTTAGGTGAAAAATCTCATTGTGTTAGTGCTGTTTGTAATCGGCATTATCAAAACAGGAAAGGGTAGTATATGAAAAAAACGGTTATTGATTCAGTATATAAAGACTATGTTTTTTCAGGAGAAAAAAAGTCTGATGTGTATAAGACATATCGATTTGAAAATGAAACTGGATTTGGAAAAATGAGAACCTACTCTTTACTTGAAGGCGTTCAGATTTCTTTTAATGATTTAAATATGGAAACAGCATATCAAGAATTTCAGTCAAAACCAGGCTATTTACAAATAGACCACTGCCTTGATGGCTGTTATGAAATAAAGCTGAAAAATCATGAATATGCTTTTTTTGGAAGGGGAGATTTGGGAATCATGGATTTAGGTAATCTCGAGTTTGAGAATTCCCGCGTTCCCATGAAGCGGTACAAAGGGCTTACTGTATTTATTGATATTGACTTAGCAAAACGTACTTTTGAAAAGCAGTTTCCATTTTTAGATGTAAATGTCAAAAAAATTAGGGATAAGTTTTGTGGTAAAAACGGCTTTTCAATTATCAATACAAAAATTGAAATCAGTGACATCTTATCAAAATTATATAGCGCCAATGACAGAGAGCATTTATCATTTTTGATACTTCATGTCATAGAGTTTTTGCTCCTTTTGGGGATAGTTGAATATAAAAATATGAGCAAAATACATTCTTTTTCAAAGCCTGTTTATGATGCAACTAGAGAGTGTTATAAGGATTTGGTTGATAACCCTTTTGATAAGCACACTATTTCTGAACTGGCTAAGAAGTACGGTGTCTCAGAATCCAGTTTAAAGCGCTGTTTTTCACATATCGCAGGAAATTCATTAGGTGGATTCAGAAAGAAACTGCTCATGGAGTCTATTTCTAAGCTGTTAATTCACAATAAAGATATGTCCATCAAAGAAATATCAACCATTGCTGGTTATGTCAATCAAAGTAAATTCTCATCGGCTTTTAAGGATTATTTTGGCGTAACACCCAGTAAATACAGAAGAAAACATTCGTGACCCTTTTGGATTAAAAAAGGGTCTTTTTGGTTATAGAATTATTATTTTCTATTTGATATACTTTCTCAAAGGTGAGTATTTATCAATGATTACCATGTGATAAATATTTTTTCAGGTTGGGAATGTTATTAATTGAAATATGATAGGAGGAAGTATTTTGGGAAATAATAATATCAGTAAGAATAAATTAAAGGTGAAAGACATCGTTACTGTTGCAATAATGCTAGCTTTGTTTTTGACTATTTCTGCTCTAATAGGCATGAGTACTGTTGCAGTACCTACTGTATATTTGTATGTATCACCAGGTCTTGAAATGTTTATAGGAGCGATTTTCTATCTTGTAGCAGCAAATAGGATTAATAAGCATGGACTATTATTTATTTGGTGTTTACTCTATGGTCTTCTTACTGCAGCAGCAGGCTATTTGTTCATGTTGCCGTATTTTATTGGCTTAGGTGTTGTGTGTGAGCTAGTTATGCTTGGAAAGGACACTTATAGAAGTCCAATTAGAAATATGATTGGTTGGAGCACCTATGGCGCAGGCATGTTTCTGGGAATAGCTGTTCCTATTTGGGTAGCGTGGGAGAGTTTTCAAAAACAGGCGCTTGACAGTGGTTTTGCTGCAGAAACGCTTTCTATGCAGTATGAAGTTGTCACCACACCAATGCTGATGATTTTGGGTGTTGTTATTACCATAGCTCTCGCAGCTTTAGGAATAGCATTTGGACAGAAAATACTGAAAAAACACTTTAAGAAGGCAGGGATTTTAGACTAATATTATGAAAACAAAGGAAAAAAGAATTGATAGTATAAGTGGTGTCACTTGTTTAATACTCACTCTGATTTCCTTTTTGGTATCATTTTTTACAAGTAACTTTTATATGCATGCTCTGTTTGTGGGTTGGCTTTGTATAATTTTTTTATACTTTGGACTTATCAAACAGAGTTTGATTTATCTTTTAATTTATGCGTTTACAGTTTTTTGGATTTTGGAAATGGTGCCAAGGGGGATTATGGTAATATCGCCTATGTTACTTGGCATGGTCTATAAGTTTATTGTGCCTATAATGGCTGCTTATTTGACCTTTAAGATACCCTCAGGAAAGTTAATAGCTGTTTTTCAAAAGAGCTCTCTACCACAGAGTGTCATCTTGATTTTAGTTGTTATATTTCGATTTTTGCCTACAATTTCTGGAGAGTTTAGAGCAATTAGGGAAGCAATGAAAGTCAGAGGATTTACAGGCAGTTTTAAAAGAGTGCTATTTCATCCACTAATGACTATGGAATATGCTGTGGTTCCACTTATTTTTCGCTCTATAAAAATTGGTGATGAGTTAGCTGCAGCTTCTATTGTACGTGGTATTGAAAATCCAAATAAGAAACACAGTTATTACAGTACAAAGCTGGGTCGTTTAGATTGTGGTGTTATATTGATAAGTTCAGTTTTATTAGTGCTTTCATTTATCTTATAGACGGAGTTTTGGTATGAATAGTAAAATTAGATTACAAAATATTGAATTTTCTTATAAGGGAAAGGACAAGGGGTTACACAATATAAATTTAAGTATCCCTGTTGGAAAGTGTTTTGTCATAGTCGGTAGTTCAGGTTCAGGCAAATCGACCCTAACAAGGCTTATCAATGGACTTGTTCCTACATTTTTTGAAGGCGATTTAGCAGGTGATGTTTTTATCGGAGATAAGAATATAAAGAACTTAAGTTCGTGGGAAATAGGCGCTCTTGTGGGCAATGTCTTTCAAGACCCTAGAAGTCAGTTTTTTGCGAATGAAGTTGCTGGTGAAATCGCTTTTGGCTGTGAAAATTTAGGACTTTCACATGTTGATATTGTGGAGAGGGTTCATACAGCTTCTAAAAAAATGAAGATAGATAATCTCTTGAATACAAGTATTTACAATCTCTCTTATGGGATGAGGCAGAGAGTTGCCATATGTTCTGCAAGTGCGATGGAGCCAGAGATTTATGTCTTTGATGAACCATCTGCAAACCTTGATTTACAGTCTACTTATCAGTTTGCTAAGTTGATTAAGTACTTAAAAGATGAGGGCAAGACCATTGTCATCGTAGAGCATAGACTCTTTTACTTGAAGGGACTTGCTGACAATTATATTTTGATGAAAGATGGGGAGTTAGTTTGCAATTACTTATCATCAGAGATTGAAAACTATAGCTCTGAAACATTAAATGCTATGGGATTGAGGTCGCTTTGTTTTTCTGATATTAAGATAGAAAAACGAAACCAAAATGGGGATTATCACGCCTCTTCTTTTGAAGTCAAAAACATCTCTAAAAGTTATGGTAAAACACAGATATTAGATGCTATTTCATTTCGGTTTGACAGTGATGAAATCATAGCGCTTACAGGTATAAATGCTGTAGGTAAGAGTACCTTAGGGAAGATTTTATCGGGTCTTCAAAAGGAATCAAAGGGCGAGGTGTTTTTAGATAATGCTGCACTTAGTGCAAAAGCTAGGTTGGGAAGGATTTGGTATATACCACAGGACCTCGATTCTCAGTTATTTGGTGAAGATTTAGTAGATGAGTTAGTAACAGGTATGAACAAGAGGCAAGAACATGTAGCTCGTGCAGAACAATTACTAAAACAATTAGGGCTATATAATTTAAAAGATAGACATCCATCTACCCTATCTGGTGGTGAAAAACAGCGACTTGTCTTAGGTGTAGCGATGATGCGAAATGCCAGTGTTCTGATTTTAGATGAGCCTACATCTGGACTGGATTATAAGAGCATGAATCAAGTGGCTGATTTGGTTAGATTGCAGAGAACTCTTGGTACGAAATTCCTGATTATTTCACATGATATAGAGTTTATTGCAAAAACATGTGAGCGTGTCCTGACGCTTGATAGAGGTAAAATTACAGAAGATTATTACCTTGAAGATATTGGTACGTTATTAAACACAATGAATTATTGGAGGAAAAATGGAACAAGCTGTTGATAAGAAAAAGGATAGTTTGCTGCATGATAGCATAGTGAAACTCATGTTCAAACTTTCGCTACCTGCTATTGTAGGTATGTTTGTAATTGGTTTGTATAGCTTTGTTGATGCAATTTTTGTGGGGCAGTGGGTCAACGAAGTAGCTGTGGGTGCTATATCTGTGGCATATCCATTGACACTGCTGAATAATGGTATAGCTGTTTTGGTTGGTATAGGTTCAGCTTCTGTGCTCTCAAGAGCGATTGGTCGTGACGATAAGAAGACAGTAGATATGATTATGGGCAATTTATTAACGCTCGTATTCCTTCTTTCGATTGTGACAACTGTTGTAGGGTATTTCTTTACAAAAGAGCTGTTATCCTTTAGCAAAGTCGAAGGAGAAATGCTTGTTTATGCGATAAAGTACTTGAAGATTATATTTATGGGTTCGTTTTTTGTGAACTTTGCACAAGCTGCCAATATGGTTATACGTGGTGAAGGAAAGATGATGATTGCCATGATTATTATGGCAATAGGAGCAGTGTTAAATATCATATTAGACCCTATATTTATCAAATACCTTGGCTATGGTGTAGAGGGAGCTGCAATTGCTACTGTAATTGCTCAAGTTGTTCAGTTTATCATTACGTTAGTTTACTTTTTGAAGTTCAGTGAAAAAGTTAAGTTCAAGCGTCTTGGGTTGGAACGCTCTATCCTGTCAGGCGTTTTATCTGTTGGGGTTTCTGCCATGCTGATGCAGGTCTTGAGTTTAGTACAGCAAACCGTTTTGTATTCAAGGCTTATGACTTATGGTGGTTCTGAAAAAGTTATTCTCATGGGTGCTATCATGCGTTATATGATGTTGGCATTTATACCAGTTTGGGGTATTAGTCAAGGGTTTCAGCCTATTGCGGGGATTAACTACGGTGCTAAGTGTAATGATAGGGTTAAAAAGTCAACTGTTGTATTTGCAGTAGGTGCTACGGTGCTTGCACTAGTTTTTTGGCTTCCATTTATGTTGTTTACAGGGGATATACTGTCTTGGTTTATTAAAGATAATATTTCTATTATAGCCAATGGACTTTTTGAAGCGCGAATTGCTATGCTTGTCTTTCCATTAGCTGGCTCTCTTATCATATTTGTTACTCTCTTTCAAGCAATTGGAGATGCTAAAAAAGCGGGACTATTGATTATGCTAAGGCAGGCGTTTTTGTTTGTGCCATTGGTATTTATACTCCCTAAGATTGCAAATTTAAGTTCATTAGGAGTATTTTCAGCCTTTTCTGCGACAGATATTCTTGTTTTTGTTTTGGCAATCACTTACATAATAAAGTTATTTAAAAATATCAGTGTAGAAAATTCGAAATAGTGGTTTAGCAACTTATCTTTTTGCTGATATACCTGTAATTAATGTAGCTAATTAATTAAAAATTATTGTAATTGGGTATAATTGTTTTTGAAAAGAAAAAGTGTATAATAAGGATGTAGATAGATTACTAATCGATACAAAAAGGAGGACTACTTTGAAGACAATACCTATGCGAAAAGACGTAGACAAGGCACTTACTTGGGATTTGACATCACTTTGCAAAGATAGTGATGATTTTAAAAAGCAGTTGGAAGATGCTAGGGAAAAGGCTCACTTGATAAAGAAAAATTATCAGGGCAAGATTGATAGCGCTGAGACTCTTATAGCTGTAACAAAAGAATATGCTGATATTATGGAGAGACTTTATCGTATTGGCACTTATGCTCACATGGCAGTTGATGTTGATATGGCAAATACAGAAAACTTAAACAATGGTGCATTTTATCAAACAGTGGAAGCAGAGATTATGAGTACTCTTAGCTTTGTTGAGAGTGAAGCCAAAGAATTAAATGATGATGTTTTAGCAGAAGTAAGAAAGGATAAAGCATGCAGGGGTTTTGTTGATGAGATTATCAGACACAAGCCACATATGCTTGGTTCAGAAGCAGAGATGGTGCTCAAGGCATTATCTAGCACTTTTTCACTGCCAATTAAGTTATATACTCAGGCAAAATTGGTGGATTTGTCGTATCCAGATTTAGAATTAAAAGGCGAGAATGTGCCGTTTGGGTTTGTAACTTTTGAGAGTTCTTATGATGGTATCAATGACACAGAAACAAGGAGAAAGGCCTTTGACCACTTTTCAAAGCACCTTAAAAAATATCAAAATACGCTTGCTACAGCATTAAATGCTCAGATGCAGCTTGATAAGACAAAGGCGACGTTAAGAGGCTATGATTCAGTATTTGACTATCTATTATTTGACCAAAAAGTTACTCGTGAGATGTACGATAGGCAGATTGATAGAATCACACAGGATTTAGCGCCAGCAATGCGTAAATATGCTACTCTTCTAAAGGAAATTCATGGTCTTGATAGGATGACATTTGCTGATTTGAAAATATCTGTTGACCCATCGTTTTCACAGTCACTCAGCGTAGAAGAATCTAGGGAATACATCTTTGGTGCATTAGAAGTCTATGGTGATGAGTATCTCAAGCTAATGGAGCGTGCTTATGATGAAAGATGGGTAGACTTTGCCTTTAATCAAAACAAGTCAAGTGGTGCTTATTGTGCTTCTCCTTATGGGGACCACCCTTATGTACTGATGTCTTGGTCTGATAGACTTGAGGACATATTTACCCTTGTTCATGAATTAGGTCATGCTGGTCAGGGGTATTACTCACAGAAATATCAAAGTGTGTTTGAGGAGTCACCTACTCTTTATCTCATAGAGTCTCCATCAACGTTAAATGAGCTACTCATGGCAAATTATCTATTAAAGAAAAATCCAGATGATATAAGGTTTAAGCGATGGGTCATATCGTCAATGATTAGTAATACCTATTATCACAACTTTATTACCCACTTACTGGAAGCCGACTTCCAGAGAGAGTGCTATAAACTTGTTGATAAGGGTCAAAGTCTAAGTTCTGCAGACTTTAACAGGATAAAGAGACAAACGCTTGAAAAATTCTGGGGTGATGCAGTGGAAATCAACGAAGGTGCTGAGCTTACTTGGATGAGACAACCACACTACTACATGGGACTGTATCCATATACTTATAGTGCAGGTCTAACTGTTGCAACAGCAGTCAATCACAGACTGCTGACAGAGGGTGATGTCGCTATTAAGGACTGGATTGAAGTGCTGAAACTAGGTGGTTCTGTAGAACCACTAGAGTTTGCACAGCGAGCAGGTGTTGACATTTCAACTGACAAACCATTAATGACAACGATAGAATTCATCAGTGGAAAGATAGATGAACTTGTTGAAATGACAAAAGAGTTAAAGAAATAAAGTTATAGCATTTACTAAAAGGTGGCAGGTTATCTTGCCATCTTTTAAAATGCTTAAAAAATAATATTGAAAAAATTGAAGGCAAAAATTTTAGATGTAATACTAATCTTTAATTAAACTGCACATTAAGATTCCACGCTTCGAAACACTAAACTAATTAAGCGAATGCCTTTCTTACAAAGCCTACCTCTTATGTCATTCAGAGGAGCGTAGCGACGTAGGAATCTAGTATTTGCAATAATTAGTAGTGTTAAGCTCTGAATGACAATGTGCAGTTTTAACTGAGATTAGCATAAAACTTTTGTATTGAATATTAAACTCTGTTGATACTTGATGTATTTATGGAGTTTTTTGTTGACATTTATTTTGGAAGGGAGTATACTTTTATCGTACTAAATACATTAAAATAGTTTGATTAGTATGATTGGAGGATGTCATGAAAAAATATGTTATACAATGCGGTACTTTAGTGGATGGAACTGGAAGGGAGCCTGTTAAGGATGTTTTTGTTGTTGTAGACAATGGAAGAATTGTCAGAATTACTAAGTCTATTGATGAGACATTAAGTGGCCTAAGGATTGTAGATGCAAAAGATAGTGTTGTCATGCCTGGACTTATTGATGCACATAAGCATGTTTTAAATTGTGGGGGCTCTGGAATGAGTGTAGGCTTGGACTACAAACAGTTCAAGACAAACATTTATGAAATGTCTAAGGGTGGTGTAACATCTGTATTGGACTTAGGTTCAGCTAATATAGTCCCAACACTAGAGAAATTAGTAGGCAGTGATACAAAGATATTTAATGCTATATCTATCATTACTTGTAAAGGTGGATACCCTCAGGAGTATATGCCTAAAAAGTTTTATAAATACGGTTCTGTTGTTGAGTGTGATACAAATAAAGATATTGAAAAGATTGTAAGGAAGTTATACAATAAA
>PDWI01003650.1_pt1 | contig 21502 bp, 11 predicted proteins | sample 1430891 | NCBI WGS metagenome assembly PDWI01 (sample SAMN01162508, study PRJNA174530) | Oral metagenome, whole genome shotgun sequencing project. | biome: Marine environment; feature: Marine mammal; material: Swab sample of the gingival sulcus; isolation source: swab sample of gingival sulcus... | reverse complement strand
TAGAACAATTTCAAGTTGTAGTTAATGGTTGGGAAATAATAAAAGCTTATAGTGAATTAGTAGACCCAAAAATCCAAGCAGAAAATTTTGCTGCTCAAAGTGATGCACTAGAGAGATGAGATGAAGAAGCAACTTCTCCAGATGATGATTTTGTACTTGCTATGGAATACGGAATCCCACCTCAATCAGGTTGGGGAATGTGAATAGAGAGAGTTTTTTCAATCCTAACAGAACAAGAAAACCTAAGAGATGTAGTTTTATTTCCTCTTATGAGAAGTGAGAAGAAAGAGGGAGAAAGTGAAGATGATAACAGTTAATTTATGAAAAATATTTTTAAAAAACATAAAATAATTGCTATTGATTGTGATGAAGTTTTAGCTGCTAGTTTTCAGTATTTTCTAGATTATTTTGACATAAGAAAAAAAGATTGAAAGAAAGCAAAGTTTAGTGATTTAAAATATTATATTTTCTGTAGAAATGATGGATTTTTATGAGAAAATGAAGAATATATAGAGAAGTTTATAAAGCTTTATTTAGATGATGAGAAAAACTTAAAACTTCCTCCTGTTTCTTGAGCATTAGAGTGAATTAAGAAGTTAAAAAAATTCTGAAAGAAACTTTATATAATTACAGCTAGGCAGGAATTTTTAAAAAATTATACAAAAAGTTGGTTATGAAAGTATTTCTGAGAAGTTTTTGAAGATATAATTTTTTGTAATCATGAATGAGGTTGAGTTTACAAAGATAAATCTCAAATTTGCAAAGAAGTTTGAGCAACTCTACTCATAGAAGACAACCTAGATTATGCTTTAGAGTGCAGTGAAAAAGGTGTAGAAGTTATACTTTTTGAAAAACCTTGGAATAGCTGGAGAAAAGAAACAAATAGTAAAATATTTAAGGTGAAGTGATGGAAAAACTAAAAAAACTGAGAATTATTCTCAGTTTTTTTTAGTTTTCTTTATCAACTCAAAGTACAGCATTTAAAAAATTTACCAAATTATCATAATCTCTTTCGTTTAAACCTCACTGTACACTAAAAAGTTCTCTCATTTTTTTAGGACTTACATAGTCTGTATCAAATAAAAAGTACCTATTATTATCTACACAAATTGCATATCCATCATAATAAAACTTAGGTCTTTTTTCCTTAAATTCATTATTATAAGTGTTTATTACTTTTTTTATAAAAACAATAGCATTTTTTACTGATTCTAAATTAGCAAAAGTCATATCTAATTCTGTTCCATTATATAAAAAATTATATTGTCAATCGTATAATCTTTGTACTTTAACACCTGGTAAAATACCTTCCACTTCTTTTTCTTCCATAAGTAAATTACATTCTTTTCTAGCTTTTGCTTTTTCTTGTTCCCTAACTTTATCTTGAGCCTCATATGTTTTTTTGAGATCATAAGTTTTAAAAAACCTTATATTTTTCCAATCAGATCTTTTATAAGTTTCTCCATTTCTAGAAATATTATAATAATCTCAATAATCTCTAAATTCTATTTTATCTCATATATTTAAAGAGTTAAATTTACTATAATAGTTACTTTTTATAAAAAAATTTATAACTCTTGCTTCTTCTCTAGGTAGTTTTTTATTTATAATTCCTAATATCGTATCACCTGATTTAACAGTATAAGATATAGTTTTTTTTACAGGTAATTGCTCTTTTGTATCAACATTACATTGTGCAGATTCTGAAAAACCCATATAAAATTTAGTTAATTTTTAAAATTCAATCTAATTTTATCACAAATTTTTTTTCTTGTCAAAAAAATACCTGAGAGTTCAGGTATTTTTTTAATTTATCACATATTCTCAATCTACATAATATATAACCGAAGCTACTTCTTTATTTGTTGAATCCAGTATTTTAATAGAAACATAATCATCTAAATAAGAACTATATCTAAGTTTGTAAGAAGCAGAAAGCTTTATTCTTCAATCTCTAAAAACTGTAACTACTGGCTTCTTAGAAACATCACTAGATTTATATAAAATCATAACTCAAGGATTATAACTTATATTTTCAGGTAGAGAATAATAGTTATAAGCTGATTTATTTAAAATATTTAAGTAAAGAGCTTTTTCACTTATATCAGAAATAGAATCAACAAACTCAACTTTTTTCCCTCTATTTGTTCTAAGTTTTTGAGAAAATAATTTTTTTCAACTAATATTTTGTATTACAATCTCAGGAAATAAATCTTCTGAAGAGAAAACTTTTATTTTGAAATAAGGTTTTTTTATGGGTAATATATCTATTTTCCCTGTTTTTTCATTTATATTTGCTATTTGCTCTTCTTCGTATTTTAAAACAAGTTTAGATGAAGGAGAATCTTTAGTATCAAAATCATAAACTCATCACTCTTTTGTAAATGCCCTAGAATTATTAGAACTATCAAGGATTTTTACCAAATTTCATCATCTATATCTATAAATATTTATAGGCTCATTTTCTAAATCTTCATCTATTTTTCCAGATATAACATCAAAATCAAAATCTTTTATATCTACCTTAGGAGCATAAACTTGAAAATCAACTTCACTAAATCACACATTTCCATTTTCATCTTCAACAAAAATTCATATTTTTTTAGAAATAAGCTCTGTAAAATCTCAAGCACTTACAATTATTTTTTCATCTTCCAAAGATACAGACAACTCCGAAACTCTCAAAGTATCATCATCATTTTTAGGATTTCCATCACCATCAGAATCAAGTTCTAAATCAAAATCAAAATAAACTTTTTTTATAGAATTTATAGAAGAGTCTTCAAAAACCTTATCAGTTATATCTATTTTTTTAACTTGATATACAGGAACTTTTAAAGAATCTAAACTAATATCTGGCTTATTTTTATCAGATTTTAATTGTGGAGCAGAGAGAATAGTGCTTGTTCATATTCAAACTAATCACTCTTTAAATCAATAAACTTTTGCATAGAAATAATCATTTTTTCTACTTAATGAAAACAAATATTCACTAGAAATATTAGATAAATCATAAAGCTCATAAGAATAAGTTTTATTAAAATCTATATTTAAGTCTGTTTTATCATAATACTTAAGTTCTAAATAACTATTACTTTTTAAATCACTATAATCTCACTGAAAAAAAATTTTTGTTTCACTAAATATTGGTAAATGTTTTAGTTTAAGTATTTCTTCATTTTTATAAACAACTCTATTCCCAGTTTTTACATATAAATCTCATACTCATATTTCTACTATTCTTATATTTCCTTTTATTTCTATATTTGTGTGAGCTTCTACCAAGAAAGTTTTTAACTCTGAAGAATCTTCCACTTTATAAACTATTTTTGAAGGAGTATTTCAAGCATAAAGTTTAGTTCCATTTGAAACAAAGATTATTTTAGAAGCATTTAAGTCTTGTTTCAAAGATTTAAGCTCATCAGTATAAATCTCTATTCCCTTAAAATTTCATATATTTTTTATATAAGATATATTATCTCTAATGAAAAAATCTTTCACTTCAGAGATTAAATTAACTTCTCAAATTCAAGCAATTCAATCAACTATATTTTCTCTTTTATAATTAGATAATTCTTCTTCTGTTAACCTAAAATACTTATCAATTATATCATAATAAGAAAGTCTGTAATTATAAACATCTTTTATACTTGAAAAACTTATATTTAATATAGAACTTGAAATACTTATCTCTTCTGGATCATTTACAGATTCTAAAAACTCAGAATTATTTAAAAATTTATTATTACTTGTATCTATAGTTTTTGCTGTTTCTTCTAAATAAGTTTTATTTTTAGTTTTCAACAAATTTTCTTTTAAATATAAAACTCCATTTACAAAGTAAAATATATCATTATCTCAATCATTATCTATATCAAAAGTTTTTATTTCCTCATCTCATTCAAGCTCATCTAAATAATCAAATAATCTATAATGTCTAGAATTCTCCACTATATAAATTCCCTCATATACATGATTTCAGTTTCCAGATGGTGAACAACTATTTGCAGAAGCACTAGGAGCTCAAAGACTAGCAGCCAAACTCATAGGAGCTTTTATTTTATTATTAGATTTTTTTGAAACCAAACTAAGCTTAGTTTTTAACTTACTAGATTCTTTTTCCAACTCTTCTTTCATATAATTTCATTTAGAGTTCACAAACTTATCTATATTTTTAAATGCTTCTTCATTAAAAGAACTTAAATGTTTATTATATTTTTCTAAAGAAGAATTATTTTTTGCAACTTTTCTTATAGGTTTTTGCAAATCTTTTTTCAGTTTTTTAGTTTTTATTATCTCTGTATTTATAATATCTTTTAAAGCATCAAATTTTTCTCTATTATTTTTTTGTAATTTTTCTATAATTTTATCTTCTTTACTAAAACTATAATTTTTTGCATAATCCCAAGTTTTTTTAAGCTCATCATATCTAGGTTCTTTTGTTAAACTAGTGCTAGACAAAGTTTTAAAAACTTCTTTTTTAAACTCAGAGTTTGTCAAAGTCTTATCTTTATTTTCAGATATATAATTTTTTATAAACAATATAGATTTCAATAAAGCAAATTCTGCTTGTTTTTGATTATTCAATCAAATACTTTTATTATAATCTGGAAGTTCTTTATCTCTAAAATCTATATTTTGGAAATCTAAATCTAAATCAAATATATTTGTAAAATCTGAAGTTTTTCTGTTTATAGGAGAACTAACTTGTTTAGCAAATTCTACTAAAAAGTCTGTTTCATATTCTAAATTTACATAAGTGTTTACCCTTATAGAATCTACAAAAGGAAAAGAAAATTGTGGGAAACTAACATTTAAAAAATCTGTAGATAAAAATCAGTTTCTCTCTGTTAAATATGCTATTTGATCTCAAGCTCTCCATTCAGGAACAAAAGGAGATGTTTTTAATATACACATAGCTCTAGTAACAAGCCTAAGTAAATCTGGCAAGAACTCAAAACCAGCAAAAAGTTTTGGCAATTTTGGTGGTGGTGGTAAGTCTGGAAGTTGAACTTCAGGCAAACTTGGTAAATCTGGTAATTCTGGAAGCTTAAATTCTGGCAAGATTGGTAAACCTGGAAAATCTATATTTGCATTTGGAGAATCTGGTAAACTTAAACTTGGCAACTCTGGGAATATAATAGGATATGTATTTATATCAAAGTCTGGAAGTCTTACAACTACTCAAGCTCTTATATTATGTAAATCTAAATATATATCTGGCAGGCTTGGAAATTTTACAACAGGTATATCAGGAACAATCATATCTATAATACTAAACTGATAACCTAAACTATCATCTCTTTCATTTTTACACTCTTTACAAGAATCTTCATAATCTTTAAATATATCTATAAGTATTTGCCAAGATTTTAAAATAGATTTTATAAGTATAAATAACTCAACCCAAGCTTTAAATCTCTCTCCATTTCTTCAAATCCATCATCAAACAATATCTGAAACTACTTCTATATTACAAAGTAGTTGCTCTAACCGTTCTTGTTTTTTGTTCAAAAGTTCATTTAAACTTTTTGGTATATCTTTATAAGTTTTTATAATTTCTATATTTCTTTTTAAAGAATTTATAAGTTTGTAAGTATTTATAGATATTTTTTCAGCAGCTTTTGTTTCACTAAGTCAATTCAAAGTCCAATTTGCTTTTGCTCTTTCAAGTTCTGCTTCCCGTGATTTTACAGTTAATTCCCGTGTTGCTAGAGTTTTTTCTAATTCTTCTTCTGTAACCCAAGGAACATTTATATATATTGTTTCTTGTTCTACTCTTACAAGTGGTAAAGATCATATAAACTCATAAGCCTCTTTTATACCAGAGTTTATTTGATTTGATTTTTTAATTACTTGTTTATAAGAACTTAAACTACCATTTACATTAAAATATTTATTATTTCCATTTTTTGCATCTATAGTATTTGAAACTATTTCTTCTACCTTAGATTCTAAACTATCAGACTTATTAAAATTTGATTTTTCTTTAGTATTTAAATCTTCACTATATGGATTTCATGCATTTTTTGCCCATCTTTGAGAATTTTCTCTCCAACTTAAATCTGAATCATATATACCTGAAATATCAGGAAAAATCACAAAAACAGTAGGAAAACTTGTAATTTTTGTAGCAATCTCCTCAAATTGTCTAGTTACCCAGTCCATCAAAAAAGAAGGAAAAGCACTTATTCTCTTTTGAGAAATCTTTTCAATATCAGAATAATCTATGTCTTCAAAAGATATTGACACACCATCTGAAGCTCTTCATCATATTGTAAAAAGAGGTCAAGAACTTGTAGAATGATCTACCATTGCTTCTGAAAAAGTTTCAACTCAAATTTTACTTCAAAGTGAACCTAAAAATTTTTCAACTGAGCTTTCTTTTATAAAACTAGGTTTTCACTCTGAAGGACAATTACCATTTATATATCAAAAATCTTCATTATAATTAACTACTCATATATCAGATGGATCTCAAGAAGATCAATCATTACTACATCATAGAAGAGGTTTTGCTAAAACTATACAATTTCAACCAGGAAAAAGAGGAGCAATTCAAGGCATATTAGAGTATCAAGCCACACTAGCAGGTCATCAAAAACATGCAGCCGTTCAAATTCAACCGGTTATAGTAGGACTAATAAAAAGCCTAAAAACATTTGCTGGATTATCTACTCAAAGATTTCATCAAGCTCAAATTCAAGAACATCAAGTAGACAAAGGTGATATTGGCCAGACAGAAGGTCAACAAACTGGTCAATATTGCATAAAAGTTAAAGCAGAAAAAATAGGTATTCATTCATCTACATTTAATCAATCTCATATTAAATTTCACAAAAATACAGGATCATTACCAGCAGCCAGTGGAGCCCAGTTAAGAGGTGAAGATATACATGCTCAATTATTAAATCAACAACTAAGTCCCTCTATAAAGTTTTCAAGATTATCTAATCAATCATCTACTTTTTCTGTATAATCTCATAAACTAACTGTTAATTTACCAGGTTCTACATTGAAAAAATCTTCACTATCCAGAATTCAATCTCAATCTAAATCAGATACATGCTCAGATAATTTTTCTTTTGAATAATTTTGTAATTCTTCATTATTATTCATAAGTTCCTCTATATAATCTGGTATATTATTAGAGTTTGTGTCTTCTAAAGCATTTTCATTTACACATTCTAATTTTTTTTCTGATTTATAGTATTTTCTAGCTCAGATAGACCTAAACATATCTATTTTTTCAGAACAATTTCTATTTGACTCTTGAATAATTATATCTCCATACTCATCATCTCAAGCCTCTCACTTCTCAAAAAGACCTACTTTTAAGTAAGAATAAGATATATTTTTTGTAAAAGCATTATAGCTTATCTCCAAAGTTTCTCATGGTGAAAGAGAAAAACCATCAAACATAAAACTATAAGTTCACATAGGTCTTTTAGCCTCCAAATTTTTTGAATTTTCTATACTTCATTTTTTCAAAGAAAAATAATTTTCTACTTTCTCCAAATAAGCTATATTTTTTAGTTTTTTAGAACTTGTGTTTGTTAATTTTATTTTAACTAAAACTTCATCTTTAGGTTTTAAATTACCAGAATTTATATCAGAAAATGTTTTTTTTACTTTTAATCAAGCTCCTGCTGCATATTCTCATTTTATAAATGTTACTTGTTCTCAAGTATTATCTCATTTATAATTTGATTCCTCCAAAGACTCCACAGTAACATCTTCTAATTTTGTTTTAGAATAAGGAAGAACTTCAAAAATCATACTTTCTACTAAAGCTCTATTTGAAGGTGAAAGCATATTTTTATCATCTATTTCTTTTCATATTAAATCTAAAAGTTCTGTTTTTGTGTTTCAAACTTGATACAATCAATCAAAATAAACTAGTGAATTATTTGCTCTTGGCTCACTTGCAAGCTTTAATCACATAGAACTTGTTATAATTTTCTTTGTAAAAGAAGGATTAGCTTCAACTCAAGAACCATAAAATATATTTATTTCTCAATTATCATCTAAAGTAACTATATCATCTTTTCAATCATTATCCATATCAAAAACTTCTGCTCTTATGATTTTTCCAGATAATCAAAGCTTATTTTTAAGAGATATTCTATAAAAATCTTTTTTTACATTATTCAAAATATAAGCCTCTCAATCATCTCAAACAAAAAATATATCATCATAAGAATCTCATGTAAAATCTCAAGTATGTAATAAATCCAGATTTCATATATCAAATATATGAGCCACATTTCACATATCTATAAACCTAGAATCTGTATTTTTATTTTCTAATAATTTTAAATATCAATCATTTTTTACAAGTAAAACATCTTCTCTACCATCTGCATTATAATCAAATAATTTATAATCTTCTAAATCATCATCCATACTAATTATTTCTCATATAGTAGAATCAAATTGTTTTTTTCATGGTCCTGGATTAAAATCTTTTCTGATTTTTTTCAAACTTATAACAGGATCTCATATATTTATTGCTCAAAAACTCATAGATTTTTTCAAAGAATTTCATACATTTTCTCAAGCAGCAAAAGAAAGCAAAGTTTTATTTCATTCTTTCCATCAAAGTCATCATTTATCTTCAAAATGTTCATAAGAATAAAAATTAGATTTAGAAAAAGATGAGGCTTGTGATTTTATAGCAAATGGATCATTATAAGAAATTTTTACAGAATTTTTCTCTGGATTATAAAAATAATAATTACTTTCAAGTTTCATAACCAAAGCATTTTTTGCATCTTGCAAATTTTTATTAAATACAATAGAATTAGTGTTTAACTTAAATTCAGCATCAACAAAATTAAATCATATATATCAAAGAATATTTTTTCATGATAATATATTTATTTTCAAAAAATCTCTAGATGAAACATCAAGCTCAAAATTAATATCTGAATTTTTAGTAATTTTTCAAGACTCATCTATAGAAAAATATTTTTTACCATTTCTATTAACAAAAATAAGCTCATTATCAGATATATAAAAATCATAATTTATACTTATAGATTTTCAAAATATACTTGTTTTTTTCTTATTTATATAACAAACATCTCCACAAATTTCCAAACTTGTATCTTCAGGAAAATTATAATAAAGTTTTCATATATTTACATTTAAAGCATCATTGTATATATCAACAAAAAACTTTTTATTGTCTAAGTTTAAATCATAAGATATATCTTGTCATAAATCATTGAACTTAACCAAAGAATTTATATTTCATGTTTTTTCTACAGATATAATCGAATTTCAATAATCTGGACCATTTATAGTAGAAGTTACAGCCAAAGCTCTACTATTTTTATCAAATATAAGTGCTCAAGCTAGATAATCTTTTTTTTCTATATCTCAATAATTTGCTCAAAGAAGAGTTGTATAGAGAGAATTATAAGACATATTTTCTATTTTTTCTTTGTCCCAAAAGTAAAAAGTTTCTATTTTTCAGGCATTTTCTGAAACTCAATTTATAACAATTTCTCATGTTCAACTTCAAATAGAAAAACTATTTGTAGACAAATCTGGAGTTACTTTTGTTTTAAAATATCAAATTCAAGGAGTAGTTGTAGAATAAACTTTGAAACTAAGTTCTCAATTTTTAAAATCTCAATAATTTGTATTTAAAGAAGCTATTTCACTACTAGATGGAGCAATCTCTATCTCTGCTTTTCTACTAGAATCTGTAAAAACAGTATTGTTATACCTATCTTTTAATTGCAACTTAACATCGGAATAAGAACTAGAATCAGCATCTATTTTAGAGTTAAGTATAATTAAATCTGTTTTTATAGCTTTTTGGGGATTTATATCTAACTTTTTAGTTATAGTTTTTGAAAATCACTCCACTTGAAAATTGAAAATAATATTTTTTCAAGCTAATGTTTTTGTAGAAAATCTCACAACTCATTCACCATTTTTCACATCAAAATAAGAAGAATTTGTTTTTATATAATTTTTTCCAGATTTTAAATAAACTCTAGAATTCAAATCAGATAATATATTTCCATTTTTATCTTTAAGACTAAAACTTAACTCATAATCATTATTTCAAACTTCCAAAACCTTATTTTCTAAATCCAAAAATATATCCTCCACAACTTTTAATTTCTGAACTCAAGATAAAATCTTTTTTCAATTAATATCAAAAACTCATACTTGTAAACTAGATTCTCAAATAGAATCTGTAGAGCTAATTCTAAAAACCTTATATCATTCCAAAGTAGAAAAATCTAAATCTTTTTTATCATTTTCTAAAAAAACAGCAGAATCTCATAACAAGCTCATTTTCACATCATAAAAATTAGAACTTGCCACATTTCAAAGTCTATCAAAAAGAGTTACAAAAGAAGTAGACACATTTCCATTTGCTCATATAACACTTGATCATAAATTTATTTTTATATCTTTTGCTAAATCAGGAACAAGATTAAGACTTTTTCTAGTATAGATTCCATTTTTATCTGTTACTTTCAAACTATATTCACCAGATTTTGATATAAAACCAAGACTTGTAAAATCCTCTTTTTTTGAAATTTTAAAATCTCAAACAACATTTTCTCAAGAATAAAGTTCTATATTTATAGGAAAATCTATATCTAATCTTTCTCCTTTAGAAGATAGATTTTCAAGTCTAAAAAGTATTTTCTCAGAAGCATCTGAAAAACTATTTATTTTTCAAACTACAGAATCCAAATTATCTACAGGCTCATAAACAACAAAAACATTAGCTTTATCATTTACAACTAAGCTATTTTCAGATAAAATAATCTTATCATCTTTGATTTTATCCGCAGATAAAAACAGTCTATCTGCTCTTATTTTTATTTTAAGCAAATTTGATTTTAATGTCTTTTTTTCTTCATAATTATAATCTCTTATTTTTAAATTTGCTTGAACATAGACATTTAACTCTTCTTTTCTAGAATTAAAAATATATTTTCATTCTCAAAAACTAACTTTTGATATTATATCTCAAAAATCTAAATACTTAGAAACATCACTTTTACTACCTTTAGAATTATTTTTATCATAAATAATCTCCGTATTTGAAGGAGTAAATTTAGAGTCTTTGTCTTTTTTCTTTTCTACTTTTACAAGTTCAAACTCTATATCTCAAGAACTAAGATAACTAAGTTTTTCTCCTGTTTCTCACTTCAAAGTAGCCTTAATATCTATATTTGAATTTAAATAATATTTATCACTTCCAGATCTAAGTTCCAAAGTTTTTAAATCATCAAAACAATCTATAACTCCATCTTTGTTTTTGTCTATATTACATTTTTCTAATTTTTCTTTTGTGCTTTTTGCAAGTATATCAGCAAGTACATCAAGCCCCTCTACAGAATTTAAAAGTTTTACTTCTCTAGCTCTTAAAAAACCATCACCACAGGCTCAACTAGAAATTTTTATAGTTGGTGGTAACATATCTTTTAACCGACAATTTATTGCAGGTATCCATTTCCAAATAGGAACTCAATCTGGTGGAGCACATTCAAAAGTTCAAGAATCATCTTTATTTCAAACATTTGATCAAAAAACTTCTGAGTCTATTTTTGCATTTTCAGAAATTATATCTGCATATGGATTTTCTCATTTTTCTTCTGGATCTAAACCAATAAACATACTATCTGCTTTTCATTTAGATCACAAATAAGCTATCTCATAAGCATTTTTATGTTTAGGCAGAGAATAACCACTAGACTTATCTTCTGATAAATAATTTTCAAAAACAAAAGCATATTTAGCAGAAACAGAATTAAGATTATTCCAATATTTTGAAAAAAGCATCATATCATAATAACTAATTTCCTTAGAAACTCAGTTTATAGTAACTGTTTTTTTTCATTTTCATTTAAGATATGATTTTAAATCAAAATCAGATGATGGATAAGCTCAAGTTGTAAGTTTTGATTTTATATTAAAAGGCAGAGTGTCTAAATTAAATAATTCTTTTTTGTCTAAAAAGTTATATATATCTTTTGGAGCTCAAACTAAAGAAGAATCTGAAGTTTTGTTAATTATATTATTTATCTCTTGTGATTTTTTGTCTAGATAATTGTCTAACTTTTCTTGTGACATCTCCATTGTCAAATTTCATGTAGAACTTCTAGTATATAATTTTGGATAGTTTATTTTTACATATTTTCAGTCAGTTCTTATAAAATCTATATATGGATTTTTATCAATAGGCATAGCATCTGTCAACATAGAATCATGTTGTGATGTTAAATCACTAGAACTTGGTGAATTATGTTTTATATATGAATCTATTGTTTTATAAAAATATTTTTTTGTTTCCATTGAAGCACAAACTCAAGGATTTATATCTTCTTTTAACTTCTCTCAATCTAAATAAAGTATAGCCTTAGAACACTCTGGAGCTTCAAAATCATCATAAAAACTATAAAAGTCTGGTAAAACAACTTTTTGATTTAAAGTTCTACAAGTCCAATTTTCTCAACCCTTTTCTGGTATAGAATATGTAGTTACAAATTCATAAGATCAAGAAACCCATTTTTTTTCATCTTTTTGTGTCAAAAGCATATTTCATTCTAGACACATATATGGATTAGGAACTTTTTGTATATCATTTATTTGTTTTGCTCAAGCTATATCAAAAAGAGGTTTTATAGCTAAACTATAATCTACTGATGATTTAAACTCAAGTATTCCATTACCAGAAGTAGAAGCTTGTTTTATATAAAATGGTGAGTTTTTTCACCAAAATCATAAAAGAGATTCTCAAGAGTCTATTTTTTGTAAACAATTTGAAGGATCTCCCTCTGCTTGAAGTAAAGAATTATCTTTTTCTATATTTTTTATATTATATCACCTATTTGCCTCAACAAGTTTTCAAGAGTCTTCCAAAGATCATCTATAAAAACTACAATCTATTGCTTCAGATATAGAGCTTGCATTTTTTCAAAATAAAAAATTATCATAATAAGACCTCTCAGAATTAGAACTAACTTCATAAGAATCTGGAACTATTATTTTACTAGATAGTCAATTTTTAACTAAAGAATCTATTTCTCTATCTAAATCAGACTCCAAATCTTTTATTATCTCATCATTTACTATGTCTAAAACTGTTATAAAATATGGTATAAAATCCACATTTACTCATTGTCCATAATTATATCTTCCAGCATTAAAAACATTTTTTCTCATATCTCAAATAGATCATTTTGAAAAAACTTCTATAAATTTTTTAACAGCATTATTTATAATATACCTAGATTGTATATCTGGAGTATCTTCTAAATAATTAGCTCCTGATTCTATTGAGCTTAAATCCAAACTTGGATTTAACTTTTTTGCTAAATCATAGATTTCCTCATTTGGTTTTCATAAAACTTGATTTTTTAACTTTTCTGCAAGCTCTTTTGTATATCTAGAATTATTTAAGTCTTCTTTATTTTCTAAATAAGCCTCATATCCCAAATAAAAATCTGGGTTTAATCAACTTTTTTCTCTAAAATAATCAAAATAAAACACATATGGCTCATAAGAATCTGAAAGACCATATTCCATATCTCAATTTATAATATGTTTTTTTTGTTCATATTTTCATTCTCAAAGATAAAAATCATGATCTTTATCAAAAAATACTTTTAAAGAATCTATATCTTCCTCAAAATTTCAAGTATTTGGAGAAATAAAAGAGTGCCAAACTTCAGGCTTTATTTCTGAATGATTTTTATTATTTCTTTTATATTTATTAGTTTCTTTATCATAAATAAAAGATTTATTTTCAAAATCAGTATAAGGCAAAACACTTCTTTGTGATTCTGAAGAACTATAAACACTAGGAAGTGCTATATTTCAAACAAATATAGTTCAAACAAGCCTAGAGTTAAAATCTACATTTTTTAAAGACTTATATCAATCAAAATATAAACCTTCATTTATAGAGGCTATATTAAAACTAGGAGTATATTCAGGAACAGGTATTATAACAACTTTTGTATTTTCCAAAACACTAGATATATCTTTTGAATATCTTTTTATTTCAGAGCTAACCTTAGAATAAGTTTTCTCATCTACTATAATAGAAACTAAATCATAAAACTCATCAGATTTTGCAAAAACACTAAAATTAAGTAAAGGTATATTTATACTTATACTAGAGAAAAAGAAAAACAAAACAATTACCGAAACAAATTTTTGTATTTTTGAATAACTCATAAAACCCTAAAAATATATAATTATTTGATTAAAGATTTTTAAAAACCTTGCTTAAAAAGTATTTTATCGAATTTTTAACATTTTACAAAAGTTTTTGCTCAAAAAATTTATACAAAAAGCCCACAGATACTCTATAGGCTAAAAACAAGGCTTTTTAAAAAAAGAATAAAGTTTTTATAAAGTTTTTAACAAAAAGAAAAACACCCTAATTATTTAGAGTGTTTTAGTGTGTTATTTTATAATACAAGATCATTTTCAACAAATCTTCTCAACAGGTCATCCAAAAGTATTTTCAGATAATTTTTTATAATTATCACAATCCCAAACACTACCACGACTTAAACAAGCTCAACTGCTATCAAGATACCATAATGAAGTAAATCATCATCAAACACAAGCTCAAATTATATGATCTCCTATTATATAAACTTTATTTGGATCCTCTTCATAATCATATAAATATCTAGACCCCTCTACTCTTTTATAATATTTATCTCATGTACAAGAACTATTTTTATAAAAAGCATAATCATCCTGATTTAAAGTCCCAATACTTAAAAAGTGTATATCTGTTATAACTCATCTAGTTCAAGAATTAGTCAAATACTCTATTGGAGTTTGTAATGAATTACCTGAAGTATCATCTATCATATACCTTAAAAATGTCCCTATTCTAGTAACTCAATCATCTTTATAAACTCAAAGCATTCAAGCTCCTGCTCAAGCTCACATAGCATCTATTTTTGCTTCTAGTGCATCTAGTTTAGTCATAATATCAGTTTTTGTTCATTGTATCAAAGTTTGATTATTTAAAACAGAAGTACCTAAATTTCACAACTCTGTCAACACACTAGAAAAAAGTCAATCTACATAAGACATTGTAACTGCATGAAGAGGAGAGCTTGGTGGATTAGTTAATACCAAATCGCTATTAAAAATTACTCCTGTTCAAAAAAGTCAACTTACACTTTGAACCATTAAATTTGTAAGTCATATATTATCTTCCAGCTCTTCTGTTCAAACTGTAGAATCTAATATATTAGCTCAATCTAATCTATAATTACTAACACTATCTCAATTTATTTCTGAAGCTGACTTTAATAAAAATAAAGATCAAATTCCTCATGATGATGATGCATAACTAAAACTTCATACAAAAAATAATCATAAAACAAATCAAATAATATAATGCTTTATGGTATATAAATTCTTTCTTTGTGAAGAATTAGCCACTTGTAAATTTTTCTTTTTCATAAATATTTATTAAAAACTAAAAGTACAATTTAATTTTATCACAAAAAAATAATAAATGCAAAAATTAAACATTTATTATTTAAATAAAAAAACTTTTATTATATTTCAGTTTTCCCCCCCATAAATGGAACCAAAACTTCTGGGATTTTTACATTTCATTCAGCTGTTTGGTAGTTTTCTATAATTGATATTAAACATCTACCAAGAGCTACAACTGTTCAGTTTAAAGTATGAGCAAATTTTTTAAGAGAGTTTTCTTCATATTTTATACCAAGTCTTCTTGATTGAAATTCTCAAACATTTGAACAACTTGTTACTTCTCTAAAATTCTCTTGTCAAGGCATCCAAGCTTCTAAATCATATTTTTTCATAGCTGGATTTCATAAATCTCAACTTGCTATATTCATTTTTTGGTATGGAATTCCTAAATCTTCCCAAACTTCTTGTTCTACTGATACCATAAAATCATGCATTTTTTTAGACTCTTCAGCCTTACAAAAAACTACCATTTCTACTTTATCAAACTGATGACCTCTTAAAATTCATCTCATATCTTTTCAAGCTGAACCAGCTTCTCTTCTAAAACAAGGAGAATAAGCAACATACATTTTTGGTTTTTCTAAATCTAAAACTTCTCACATATGATAACTTGTAACAGGAACTTCCGAAGTTCAAACTAAAAATAAATTATCATCTCACGGATTTACACTATAAATTCCATCTTCTCCAGCAGGAAAAAATCAAGTTCCAAACATAGCTTTTTCTCTAACCAAAACTGGAGGTAAGACAGGACTAAATCATTTTGAAACTAGCTTTGTTATTGCAAAATTTATAATTGCAAATTGTAACAAAACTAAATCTCATTTTAAATACCAAAATCTAGAACCTGATACTTCAGAACCTTTTTCAGTATCAATCCAACCTTTTTCTTCTCCTATTTCATAGTGAGCTTTTGGTTTAAAATCAAACTTTGTAGGCTCTAAAAAAGTATATTCTACAACTCAATCATCTTCTGTAGGTCAAATAGCTGCAGTTTCATCAAGTAAATTTGGAAATTTATAATACATACTTTTCCAACTTTCTTCGACTTCTTTTTGAGTTTCTTCTAGAGCTTTCAAATCTTCTCCAACTTTTTTCATTTCAGCTATTTTAACTGGCTTCTCATCATTTCCCAAAGTTGGAATTTCTTTACTTACTTTATTTCTTAAAGCTCTCAACTCATCAGTTTTTACTATCAAATCATTCCTTTTTTTATCCAAATCCAAAAATTCTCAAACATCGAGTGTCAAATTTCTTTTTTCTATAACATCTCTTACTAATTCAGGATTCTGTCTAATTATTTTTATGTCTAGCATAATTTTCTAAGTTTAAAATGTAAAATGGTAGTTAATTCATAGAAACAGCTTTGCTGTTATTCCTGCTGTAACTAGCCACTAACCCCTAGCAACTAGTAACTAGCTATAGCTATCTTTGCCCTCTTATCCATATCTCTCTCTTTTAAAACCTGCTTTTTTTGGTAGGCTTTTCTTCATTTTGCAAGTCAAACTTTAAGTTTTATCAAACTTCCTGAAAAATAAAGTTCTAAAGCTACAACAGAAAGTCAAGCTTCTTTTACTTTACTAGATAAATAATCTATAGTTTTTCTTTTTAAAAATATTTTTCTTTCTCTTTCTGTTTCTATACTCTCCTTATTTGCCAAGCTTTTCCAAGCTGAAATATGCATATTTTTTATGTAAGCTTCAGAGTTTCTAAAAACTATAAAACTTCACTTTAGATTTACATTAGAAGCTCTAATACTTTTTGTTTCATAACCTCTAAGTTCTATTCCAGCTTCCCATGAGTCTAGTATTTCATAATCAAAATATGCTTTTTTATTTTTGGTCACAAGCTTGTATTTTCTTTTTTCTTCTTTCATAATTATTTTTCAAAAATATTTTTTTGATTTTCTAAAATATAATCCAAACTTTCTCATTTAAAATACCAGTCCCACATCATATAATCCATATAAGTATTTTTTCAATGTTTTGATTTTATATAAGGATTTTTATGCACAGGAATATGTAAGTGATAATCACTATAATTTTTATCTGGAACTCCTGATATTCAAATTGTTCAAAGAGGTTGTCATTTCCCCACAACCATTCAAACTTTTACATCATCAAAAACTTCTTCTAAGTGAGAATAAAAAGCAACATCTCATTTCATTGTTTTTACCCAAACTTGATTTCATCTAAGTATATCTAAATTTTTAAGCTTATCATCCTCTCATAAATTTTTAGATTTATTAAGTTTTCACAAATCTGAAAATAAAAAATCATCAACAACTCTTATAACTATTCCATCATCCAAAGATATAACAGAATCTCATTTTTCTGCATCAAAATCCCACCCGTGATGAATTCAGTCTGTATAAGTTTCTCTATAAGGTCTTGCTGTATTTGGTATTTTATGCTTTTTATTAGGCATAGAAGCTCATAAAACAGGTATTTTATATTTTTCTTTTCTCTTATCTATTATGTCTTGTAAAAAATTAGACATATAACTAAGCTCTAATAAGTTTCTTTTTATTTTTATAGGAGATTTTTCAAAAGATTTTAACTCTACTATTTTTTGTTTTATAGCATCATTTATTTTCCCTAAATCCTCATTTGTAAAATCCAAATAATTACTATAAAGCTTATAATCAGAAACTATATTAAAATCTTTATTTAAAACAGCTCCATCTAAATTTATTTTAACAGAAACCTTAGTTTTATCACAATCCTTTTTTAATAATTTTATTTTAAAAATACTAATATCTGCTTTTTTTCAAACAAGTTCTCAAAAAGCAGAACAATCTCAGCTAATTTTATAATTTGTAAAATATTTATTTGTAACTATATAATTTGAAGATAAAGAAAGCTTATCTTTAAATATATTATTTGATGAAGAATAAAAAATATAATTTTTTGAAGTTATTGGTAAGGCAAAAACCAGTGAATAAGAGAAAAATAAAGCTGAAACCAGAATAAGTAAAATATAGAAAATTATTGATTTTTTAAAGGTCATATTTTTTATTATTTTTTTTTATAAATTTTTAAAATTTCTACAATTTTGTAGAACCTCCTAGATTATAATCAGTTTTTATTTTTTTCAAGAGATTTTTAGAGATTTTTAAAGATGTTTACTAAATATCCTTAATAATCATCATAACTCCATCATCTAAATCTATTGGCAATATATTATAAGTTATGGAGTTTTCTTTTAAATAAGGCTCAAGTTCAGGCATTTTATTTCTAAACTTTATAACATCATCTATTATCATAACTCAACCTTTTTTTAGTTTTGGAAAACTTAATTTAAAAAAATCCAAACTTCTTTTTTTCATAGCATCTATAAAAATAAAATCAAAACTTTCATCTTTTAACTTTGGAATTTCATCTAAAGCATTTCCCAAAATAGGATTTATGAAATCTTCTAAAGAGGCTTTTTTAAAATTTCATAGAGCATCATTATAAGATTTAGGGGAAAATTCTATACTTGTTATTTTTCATTTTCTTTTTAGATTTTTTAATTCAAAAGCAAAATTAATAGTTGAATATCAATTAGCCATACCAAGCTCTAATACAAACTTAGAATTTGTTATTTTTATCAAATCTCTCAAAAATCTAGCATTTGTTTCAGAGATATTTGGAATATCATTTTCTTTTCAATGTCTTTTTAATTCTTTTAAAAATTCTTTTTCTTGCATTTTTTTATTTTTTAAATTATAGAGATTAATACTAAGCAAATAATAAGTAAAAATAATATTTTTTCCAGTCTTTTTTGTAAAAAAATTTGATTTTTTAATATAAAACTATTATAATGCTATTGTTTTTATTTAATTTAATAACTTTTTACAAATATGAAAAATTTAAAAACAGTTGCTTACTCTAGTGCTGGTTTAGGATTACTAGCAATAAGTGGTATTCAAAATACTTTTGCTGCTCAATTTAACTATAAAGTTGGTAACTCAGACTTTTGAGATAACAGAAATATAAATGATGTTATAGTTTCATGGTTAAACTATTTAGCTGGTTTCCTATATTTAATAGCTGTTATATATGGTATATGGTGAGGTTTTACTATACTAACTGCTGGTTGAGATGAAGAAAAAGTAAAAAAATGAAGAACTATACTTATAAATGCTATTATAGGTCTTGTAGTTATATTCCTAGTAAGCACTATAATAAACTTAGTTATAAATGGTTTATTCCCTGCTACTTAATTTAATTAATATTTTATGAAAAATAAAATAATATGACTTGTATGAATTATTAGTTTTTTCTTTATAATTAATCCTTGTTTAGCTGATGGTGAAGATGGATTTTTATGAAAAAATAAAATATCTGAAGAATTATATAAATATAATGACCCAGACAAAGATAGTTTAGAATGAGTATTAGCTATCTCTCTGGAATATCTTATCGGTTTTTTATATTTATTAGCAGTTATTTATTGAATCTATTGATGATTTACTATATTAACAGCCTCTAGTGATGATGAAAAAGTAAAAAAATGAAGAACTATAATTATACAATCTATTATATGATTAATAATCATATTTCTAGCTTCAACTATAGTAAATTTAGTTCTAGAAATGTTTACAAAATAATAAAAAAACTCTCTTTTTTAAAAAAGAGAGTTTTTTTATTATTTTTTCTAGATGTAAATTTTGGGATAACTTCCTTAAAAATCAAATCAATTATCACGATCATTGTATTTATCACTTTTATCAAACATACCTCTAAAACCATATCATATAAAAAAACCAATAATAGCAGAAGCAATGGTAACTATCCAAACTTTAGAGTTTGTCATCCAAAAAAGATAAGCTTGTGAAGACATAACCATATTTTCTATAGCAAGTATAGCCAAAAGAGCTAAACCTAAAAAAACCATTATTTTATTTGCAAGCATTTTTTTAAAGTTAAAATTATATTTTATATAAAACATTATAAGAATTATTTTATTTTTTTCAAATAAAAACTAGAAAAAAAATATTTTTCTATATAATACTTATAAATTATTATAACTTTACACTTTATTACTATGACTTATAATCCACAAGAAATAGAAAAAAAATGGCAAGATTTTTGGGATAAAAACAAAACTTTTAAAACTTATAACCCTTGAGATGCTGAATTTGATGAAACAAAAGAAAAATATTATGTACTTGATATGTTTCCTTATCCAAGCTGAGCAGGTCTTCATGTAGGACATCCTGAAGGATATACTGCAAATGATATACTAGCAAGATACAAAAAAGCAAAATGATTTAATGTCCTTCATCCTATGTGATGGGATGCTTTTTGACTTCCAGCTGAAAATTATGCTATAAAAACTTGAACTCATCCAAAAATCACAACAGAAAAAAATATATCTATTTTTAAAGAACAAATAAAATCTCTAGGTTTTTCTTATGACTGGGATAGAGAAGTTGATACTACTGACCCTGATTATTATAAATGGACTCAGTGGATTTTCTTGAAACTTTTTGAACATTGATTAGCTTATGAGCAAGATTTACCAATAAACTATTGTCCTTCTTGCAAAACTTGACTTGCAAATGAAGAGGTTTTAAATGATTTTTCTTGTGAGAGATGTGGTGAAAAAGTGGAAAAAAAGAAGCTTCGTCAATGGGTTTTAGCTATTACAAAATATGCTGATAGACTTCTAAAAGATGTAGACAAACTTGACTGGCCTGAATCTATAAAAGAAATGCAAAGAAATTGGATTGGGAAAAGTGAAGGTTGTGAGTTTGAGATGAAGAAGTCAGACAATGAAAACTTAAAAATCTCTGTTTATACAACAAGGATAGACACAGTTTTTGGTATGACTTATGCAGTTTTAGCTCCAGATCATAAAGATATAGAAAAATTTATTACAGAAGAACAAAAAGAAATTTGTGAAAAATATATAGAAAACTCAAAAAAGAAATCTGACCAAGATAGAACAGCTGACAATAAAGAAAAAACATGAGTTTTTACTTGAAGTTATGTAGTAAATC
>PDWI01005583.1_pt1 | contig 21508 bp, 23 predicted proteins | sample 1430891 | NCBI WGS metagenome assembly PDWI01 (sample SAMN01162508, study PRJNA174530) | Oral metagenome, whole genome shotgun sequencing project. | biome: Marine environment; feature: Marine mammal; material: Swab sample of the gingival sulcus; isolation source: swab sample of gingival sulcus... | reverse complement strand
GCATCTTTAGCCGAAATAAATCAACTGATCCTCGACATGCGGACGGCAAACTAACGATTGGGGAATGCAGATGAATGTTAGTGAAATCATCGCCGGAATTGTCGACCGTGAAGGCGGGTATGTGAATGACCCCGACGATCCGGGCGGCCCGACAAAATACGGCGTTACGCTTGCCACCGCGCGGCAATACCGGCTGGACAAAGATGGCGATGGGCGCGTGACTGCAAATGACGTGCGGGCGCTGACCCAAAAGGACGCGGCCAATATCTACAGGCACGGCTATTACACTCGGCCCAAAATCTTCATGTTGCCGAAGGCGCTGCAAGCGAGCGTGTTTGACATGCAGGTCAACGCGGGCAATCGCGCGGTGAAAATTTTGCAGGAGGTTCTGGCGGAGTTCGGTGAGCCGGTCGAGGTGGATGGCGCAATCGGTCCGCAAACCGCCGATGCGGCCAAGCGGGTCTATGCACAGGCCGGGTCTTATCTGGTCGATGCTTACGGTATTGCACGGCGCAATTTTTACTTCCGACTGGCAGACCGCCGGGCGGCGTCGCGCAAATATGCGCGCACCCGCGCAGGAGGTAAGGGCGGATGGATTAGGCGGGCGGAAGAATTTATCTCGCCCAAATATCACATGACGGACGAAGAATTTAGGCAGAGGGTGGCAAAATGGGGTTGATGGATGTTTTGGGCGGCGGTCTGTTGAGCGGGGCAAGCAAGGCGTTTGAGGCTGTGGGCGGTGTATTTGCGCCCAACTCAGAGGCCGAGGCGGCGCGGCGGGCGGAGTTCCAACAGGCGGCGCTTGGCCAGTTTGCGGCGGAGTTTCAACACCCGCGCAAGGGCTGGTTTGATCGGTTCATGGATGGGGCCAATCGGTTGCCGCGTCCGCTGATGGTGGTCGCTACGTTTTCTCTTTTGGCCACCGCGATGTTCGATCCGCTGTGGTTTGCGTCCCGAATGCAGGGGCTGGCGCTGGTGCCAGATCCGCTCTGGTGGCTGATGGGGGCGATTGTCAGCTTTTATTTCGGCGGGCGCTGGCAGGTGAAGGGCCAAGAGTTTCGCCAGTCTTTGGCCGCAACCGCTTCGCGGGTGCCGGTGGTGCTGGATAACATTCGGTGCATTCATAACGCCATGACGCCGGGTGAGGCGGATCACGAAGTTTCAAGTAAAGGGCGCGATGAAAACGCGGCGATCAGTGCATGGCGGGCGGCTCAGTAGAATGGCTGCGTCAGCCGGTCCAGCCATTGCCACCCTTCATATTTGTCGCCCGCCTGTTTGATGTGGGTATATCGCTGAAGTGAAGACCATGAGCGATGCCCGGATACGGCGGCAACCTGCGGAATCGAAAGCCCTGTTTCGAAGAGCCGCGACACGCCTTCATGACGCAGATCATGAAAGTGCAGGTTTTCAATCCCTAAAAACTTGCATGCCCGCGTGAATGACGCGCTGATGGTGTTGCTGTGATATGGAAAGACCATGTCTTTGTTGCGCGGCATCGCCAGTGCGATCTTGAGTGCGGGTTCTGGCAAATCACACCAGACATCGTTGCCGAACTTGTCGCCGGGGTGCTTCATGTCGGGGATAAACACCCGGCTGTGTTTCGCATCTAAACCGTCCCATGCAACCCGTGTAATTTCTTCCTGCCGCCGTGTCGAAAACAGGGCGAAGCCTACAACCCTGTGCATGGGCAGCGAACTGGGCCTGCGGTTGTGCTTGTCTTCAAAGAGGGTCAACAGGGCGTCCAGTTCATCCAGTGTCGGGCGGCGGTCGCGGCTGCGACCCTTTCCGGTAATGCCTAACCGACTGCAGACCACAAAGGCATCTTTCATCGCCTGCTGATCCAGTTCTATGCCCCATGCTGGCCGTGCCAATGCGAAGACTGCGCCAAGATGTGAAAGGTAGTTGCTGACGGTCGATGGGGTGCGCGTTGCGCCGATTTCCTTGGCGAAGGCTACGATGTCATGGCTTTGAATATCGCTGCAGGCCATGTCAGCGATGTCATATTCACAGATCGACCGCAGCACCTGTGCTTTCGTCCGGCCAATCTCTTTCACGCTTTCACGGGTGTATCTGTCGATTGCATCGGCAAGGGTGCGACCCCGGTTGCGGATCGATGACAGGTCATCACCGGCAGCGTCGATTTCCTTCATTCGTTTCTTCAGCCAAGCACTGGCGGCAGATTTTCGATCGAAGCTGCGGGCTTCCCGGTGTGCCCATTCCCCTTTCCTTTTGATGGCTATCTGTGCGAGATAGGCGACAGTGCCGTCTTTGCGCTTGCGTTCGATGATATGAGCCATGGCGGAACAACTTTTCGAGAATCGGAACAACTTTTGTTGTCCCAATAGCACAAAATGGGCAAAAACAAGCAAAAATAAGCACTAAATGGGCGCGCTGAAAGTTGAAGGTAATGGTAAATAAAGTAGAAAAATCAGATATTTACAGGTCGGCAAGGTTAAGCGTGGCGCCGATGATGGATTGGACCGACCGTCATTGCCGCTATTTGCACCGGCTGTTGTCGGGGTGTGCGCTGCTTTACACGGAGATGGTGACGGCGCCGGCGTTGGTGCGGGGTGGCGCGGTGCATTTGCTGGAGTTTGATCCGGCGGAGCATCCGGTGGCCTTGCAGTTGGGTGGGTCGGATGCGGATGAGTTGGGGGCGGCGACGCGGCTTGGGGCGGCGCGGGGCTATGATGAGGTGAACCTCAATCTCGGCTGTCCGTCCGACCGGGTGCAGTCGGGCGCTTTCGGGGCGGTGTTGATGCGCGACCCGGAGTTGGTCGAGCGGCTGGTCGGGGCGATGCTGGAGAATGCGGGCGGGGCGGAGATCACCGTCAAGTGCCGCATCGGGGTTGACGAACAGGAGCCGGAAGAGGTGTTGCCGGACCTGATCGCGCGGCTACGGGCGCTTGGGCTGCGGCGCATGACGATCCATGCGCGCAAGGCGTGGCTCGATGGGCTTTCTCCCAAGGAAAACAGGGACATACCGCCGCTGGATTATCCGCTGGTGCAGGCGATGAAGCGGGAATTTCCCGATATGCACCTGTCGATCAATGGCGGGATCAGGACGCTGGCGGAGGCTCAGGCGCAACTGGCGGCGGGGCTGGACGGGGTGATGGTGGGCCGCGCGGCCTATCACGATCCGGGCGCGGTTCTGGTCGGGGCGGACCGGGCGATTTGGGGCGAAGCGGGCGGGCGCACGGCGCTGGAGGCCGCGCGCGACATGCTGCCCTATATCGAGCGCCACATTGCGGCCGGCGGGCGGATGCAGGAGGTCACGCGGCACATGCTTGGCCTGTTCACCGGGCGGCCCGGCGCGCGCGCCTACCGGCGTATTCTGTCGGAAGAGGCGCGGCTGCCGGGGGCGGGGCCGGAGGTTTTGGAGCGGGCAATCGAGGCGGTGGATCATGGATAACTTGTTGACTTTTCTTCCCTTTTTGGCGGTGCTTTTGGGTATCGGCGCCTTTGCAGGGGTGCTTGCCGGGCTGCTCGGCGTTGGCGGCGGCATCGTTCTCGTGCCCGCCTTTTACTATTCTTTCAGCGCCATGGGCTACGCCTCCGACGGCCTGATGCAGATCTGCGTGGCCACCTCGCTGGCCACCATCATCGTCACCTCGGCGCGCTCCGTTGCGGCCCATAATCGGCGCGACGCGGTGGACTGGCCGGTGCTGCGCAGCTTTGCGCCGGGGATTGTCGTCGGCGCGGGGGTCGGGGTGTTTCTCGCGGCGGGCCTGTCCTCGACTACGCTGATGGCCGTGTTTTCGGTAATGGGCGTCGCCATTGGCATGTATATGGTGTTCGGGCGCTCCGATTTCCGGCTGCGCGACACTTTGCCCGGCCCGGCGGTTCGGGCGGGCTATGGGGCCGGAATCGGCTTTATTTCCTCGCTGATGGGCATTGGCGGCGGGGCTTTTGCGGTGCCGATCCTGACCCTGCATGGCGTGCCGATCCACCGCGCCGTGGCTACCGCCGCCGGGGTTGGTGCCACCATCGCCCTGCCATCGGTGATCGGGTTTATGTTGGTAAAACAAGAGGTTGCGCCGCCGTTTACCATCGGCTCCGTCAACCTGCCCGCTTTTCTCATCATCATCTCCATGACCTTGCTGACCACGCCTTTGGGCGCGCGATTGTCGCATGCCTTAGACCCGAAACCGCTCAAGCGCGCTTTCGGCCTGTTCCTCGCCATCGTGGCGCTGAATATGGCGCGCAAGGTGTTGATGGGCGGCTGAGGCGGGCTTATATGCGGGGCAAATTGTTCGCGCAAAGGGGAACCCCATGCAACAGCCCCCGGCCTTCCGCCATCAGAAACGCGCCAAGCTCTGGTCGCGCACCCCGCCTGCTATTTACCCGCCGACCCTCGGGCTGATCGGCCTTGCGCTGGCCTGGCGACGGGCGCCGGACACGTTTGGCATTGCGCCGGGTCTTGGCGAGATGCTGCTCGGTATGGTGACGCTGCTTTGGGCCTTCACGGCGGCGGCCTATGGGGTGAAAATGTTTCATCGGCCGTCGGTGGTTCTCGACGAAATCAAGACCCTGCCGGGGCGGGCGGGGCTGGCGGCGCTCACCATGTCGACCATGCTGATCGGCACGGTTTTCATCGAGCGAATTCCCCATATGGCGGCGTTTTTGGTGTTTTTCGGCCTGTTGGCGCATCTGGCGCTGGCGGCGATCATCGGCTGGCGCCTCGCCACCGGCCCGGCCAGCGCGCGGCTGGTTTCGCCGGAGTATCACCTGGTTTTCGTCGGGCCGATCGTTAGCACGCTGACGCTTCTGCCGCTTGGCTATCACGGGCTGGCGACGGGGATTTTCTGGCTCACCTTCGGCGCGGCGGTCGTGATCTGGGGCCTGTCGGCACTTCAGTTTGCGCAAAAATCCGTGCCGGAAGTGCTGCGCCCGCTACTGCTGATCCACCTCGCCCCAGCGGCACTGTTGGGCACGGTCGCGTTCCTGATGGGTATGGAGCAGATCGGGCTGTTCATGCTGGCGCTGGCGCTGGTCTATGCGGCGGTGTTGCTGTTGTCCGTGCGCTGGCTGATCCGCGCGGAGTTCAGTCCGTTCTGGGGCGCCATGACCTTCCCAACCGCCGCTTTCGCCAGTCTGATGCAGATCGCGGCGGCGGCGGGGTTCCACGAGGGCTACCGCTGGGTCGCCGGGGTCGCGCTCATCTTCGCCAGCTTCCTGATCCCCTTCGTGGCCTATAAAATCTACCAGATGTGGGCCAAGGGCGGGCTGGCCATCAAGACCAACGCGGCGCAGGCTTAGGGCGTAGACCCATACTCCCTGCGCCATTGGCGCCAAATCCGCGAAAGATCAGTGGGTTGGCGCGCGCCGGACATAGTGGGTCTATTTCCAAGCGCGCCATTTAAGCGCGCCATTTGAAGAGCGGGCCGCTGATATGAAGCGGATTTGACGTCGTTTTTCCGAAGGAAAACCGTTTACAGAAGGCCCGCCTTTGGCGGGACGGATTTGCCAGATTTTTGCCCTGAGCGTCTTCAATAGCGAAATCAACTTCATTTGATTCCGCCTTGTTGATTTCTGCTGCGACCCCTTGAAATAGAACCACTATTCCTGCGGTGCCGCTCATAGTCAGAACAAAAATCTGACAAACCAGTGGTGCAGGGTTTATGGGTCTATGCCCTACGGCTTGTCTCCCAGAAGGTAGCGCGGCCCGGTGCCTTTGGCGGCGATTTTGTCCTCGGGGTTGTAGAGCGCGCAGGCGTCCAGTGACAGGCAGCCGCAGCCGATGCAGCCGTCGAGCTTGTCGCGCAGGGCTTCGAGCTGGGCGATGCGGGCGTCGATATCGGTGCGGAAATCGCGCGAGATGGCGGCCCATTCCGTCTTGTTGGGGCCGCGTTCGCGGGGCAGGGCGGCCATGCGGGTGCGGATGTCCTTGAGCGAAAAGCCGAGTTTCTGCGCCACCATGACGAAGGAAATGCGGCGCAGGTCAGCGCGGGTGAACCGCCGCCCGCCGCCCGCTGCGCGTTCGGGAAAAACCAGCCCTTCATCGGCGTAAAACCGCACCGCCGACACCGCCAGCCCGGTGCGTCGCGCCACTTCTCCGATGGAAAGTCCAAATTCTTTCAATGGCTTAGGCATTTTCTTCGCTCCGGCGGAAGTTTTCTCTTGATCTCAAGTTTACTTGAGAAACTACAAGAGTTCCAGCACATAAGGAGAATGCAGATGAGTGGAGAAAACCAAACCGCGCGGCTGGAGCATGTCAACCTCACCGTGTCCGACCCGCGCGCCACGGCGGCGATGCTGGAGGCGGTGTTCGGCTGGCGGGTGCGCTGGGAAGGGGCGTCGATTGGCGGCGGCTTTACCATGCATGTGGGCGGCGCGGGCGATTACGTCGCGCTTTACACCCCGCCGGAACCGCCCGCGGCGGGCGGTAATTCATACGCCACCGTCGCTGCGCTGAACCATATCGGCGTGGTGGTGGACGATCTCGACGCGGTGGAAGCGCGGGTGGTGGCGCAGGGCTTCACCCCGGTAAACCACGGCGATTACGAGCCGGGGCGGCGGTTCTATTTCCGTGACGCGGATGCGGTCGAATGGGAGGTGGTGAGTTACGGGTAAGGCGGCAGCGCGGCTTGTAGTTTTTTGCTCAGTGCGCCGCGTATGGTCCGGTAGGAAATGTCGATCCGGTGGGCGAGTTCATCCTCGCCCGCCGCAAACGGCACCCGCACCCAGGAACGGTGAAAATAGGGCGCCTTTTCCGCTGCGCCGGCTTAGGGCATAGACCCATAACCCCTGCGCCACTGGCGCCAAATCCGCGAAAGATCAGTGGTTTGGCGCGCGCAGGACATAGTGGGTCTATTTCCAAGCGCGTCGGGCCGCTGATATGAAGCGGATTTGGCGCCAGTGGCGCAGGGGTTATGGGTCTATGCCCTAAATCAGCATGGCGGCGGTTTCCACGTCGGGGCATTTGACCGAAACGCCCTCGGAATCATCTGACATGGCGGCGAAAATCTTGCCGCTGACTTTGAAGACCTGATGGCTCCCCGGCGGATCGCCCCACGGGTCGCTCTGCTCGGCGCCCGGCTTGCTGCCAGCGCATTGCATGGCAAATTCGCGTGTCATGTGCTGAGCTTAGCCCGCCACGGCCTTTCTGCCAAGTGCGCGCGTCCTCATGCTTTGAGGTGATAGGTCAGGGCGCTTTTTATCAGGAGTTCCAGCTTGTCGAGCGGCAGGGCATCGCCGGGGTTGAACTGGATGGCGCGGTTGCCTTCATAGGTGAAGTCATCGGGGAAAACGGTTTGAAAATCGGACAGCAGGGTGGTTTGGCAATGGGTATAGAGCGCGAAACCGCCCTGTTTTGGGGCGCCGAGCCGGAGGGTGGAGCCGGATTTGGTTGCGGGGGTCAGGTAGGCGGGCTGGCCCCATTTCAGGGTTTCCTGTAGCGGTCCGACCCCTTCCGTGCGGCGGGCGACGTCGAAAATCAGGCTGCGCAGGGTGAGCAGCCCGTCGCGCAGGTCTGGGGCAAAGGCGGCGAAAGCGCGTTCCACGTCGGGGGTGGCGAAAGGGGGTGTCATGCGACGAGTTTAGGGCGCTCAGGCCCTCTTGCCAAGCGCGGGGCGGGGGCGTATGCAGGGGGCATGATGCAGATGACGACCCTTTCCTGTTGAAGCTGCCCCTGCCTTTGCGCCGGGCTGTTGGCGCGTGACTTTCCCCACATTCAGTTCTGGAGCCGATCATGGCCGATATTCGCCTTTATAATACTGCCACCCGTCAGAAAGAGGTGTTTGAACCGCTGGATGCGTCGAATGTGCGGCTCTATGTCTGTGGGCCGACGGTCTATGACCGGGCGCATCTGGGCAATGCGCGGCCGGTTGTGGTGTTTGATGTGCTGTTTCGGCTCTTGCGCCATGTCTATGGCGCGGCGCATGTGACCTATGTGCGCAATTTCACCGATGTGGACGACAAGATCAACGCCACCGCGCTGGCGCGCAAGCAGGCGGGGGCGGCGGGGAGCCTTGAGGAGTTGGTGGCGCAGCGCTCGGATGAGACTATCGGCTGGTATCTCTCCGACATGGGGGCGCTTGGCGCCATGGAGCCGACCCATATGCCGCGCGCCACGCAGTATATCCGGCAAATGATTGAGATGATTGAGGAATTGATCGCCAAGGGGCACGCTTATGAGGCCGAAGGGCATGTGTTGTTCGCGGTGGAGAGCTATGCGGAATATGGTGCGCTGTCCGGGCGATCGGTGGAGGATATGATCGCCGGGGCGCGGGTTGAGGTCGCGCCTTACAAGCGCAATCCGCTGGATTTTGTGCTGTGGAAACCGTCGGATGATGCATTGCCCGGTTGGGACAGCCCGTGGGGGCGGGGGCGGCCCGGTTGGCATATCGAATGCTCGGCCATGAGCCACGACCTGTTGGGCGCGGAGTTTGACATTCATGGCGGGGGCAATGACCTCAAATTCCCGCATCATGAGAACGAGATTGCGCAATCGAAATGCGTGCATGAAGAGGCGGCGTTTGCCCGGTATTGGCTGCACAACGAGATGTTGCAGGTCGAGGGGCGCAAGATGTCGAAATCCTTGGGCAATTTCTTCACCGTGCATGATCTGTTGGAAGAGGGCGTGCCGGGGGAGGTGATCCGCTTTGTGCTGCTCTCGACGCATTACCGCAAGCCGATGGACTGGACCGAGAAGAAGCGGGCGGAGGCGGAGGCGACCCTGCGCGGCTGGCGTGCTTTGGTGGCGGATGCCGAACTGAGCGGGCCGGATGAGAAGGTGGTGGCGGCGCTGTCCGATGATCTCAACACCGCCGGGGCCATTACCCGGCTGCACGCGATGGCCAAGGAGATTGCGGCCAACCCGCAGAAGGATTGCTTCTTTGAAAAGGGCACTTTCCTTGCTTCGGCGCGGTTGCTTGGGCTTTTGACCGACGAACTTGGCGGCTGGGATACCGGCGTCGATCTTGCGCCTTTGGCGGAAAGGCTCACAGCGCTGCGCGCGCAGGCGATGGAGAGCAAGGATTTCTCCGCTGTGGATGCGCTGAAGTCGGCGCTGCTGGCGGCGGGGGTCGAGGTGCAGATGTCGCGCGACGGTGTGCGCCTCAGCCCCGGCGCTGGGTTTGATGCGGGGAAACTGGCGGGGCTTTGAGCCTTGCTGGTGGCCTTGTTGCGGGTGGCGCCGCGGCTGTTTGAGTATTTGGGCTAAGAAGAAGCGAAATCGATTTATCTGGATCAGGAGCATCAAAATTCGTGTTCGAAATCAGCAGAATGCTGATGGAGAGGCAGGGAATTTTGATTCAGATTTAGCGATTTCTGCTCTGAGAAGAAGGGGGAGGTTAGTATTCTTCGTCTTTCGGGCGCAGAACCAGCCAGATGAGGGCGGCGCCGGCGAGGGCGATGAAGGGGGCCATGGCCATGTTGACGGCGGTCCAGCCTTGTTGGGCGTTGCCGCCCGAGCAGTTCATCAGCCCGCCGGAGGCCAGCGAGGCGACGGTGACGCCGCCGAAGACCAGCATGTCGTTCATGCCCTGAATGCGACCGCGCTCGGCGGGGGTATGGGCGGCGGTGAGCATGGCGGTGCCGCCGATATAGCCGAAATTCCAGCCCAGCCCGAGCAGGATCAGGGCGATGTAAAAGTTTTCCAGTTGCACGCCTTGCAGGGCCACGATGCCCGCGGAGGCGAGGATGGCCAGTCCGAGGGCGACGATCTTGTGCGTGCCGAAGCGGGCGATCAGGTGGCCGGTGAAGAAGGAGGGGGCGAACATGGCGAGCACATGGAAGGTGACGATATTGGCCGCGTCGCCCGTATCAAAGCCGCAGCCGACCACGGCGAGCGGGGTTGAGGTCATCACCAGGTTCATCAGTGCGTAAGACACCATGGCGACGATGATGGCCACGGCGATTTCCGGCGTTTTCAGCAACTCCAGCGTGCTGCGTCCTTTGGGTTGGGTGCTGGCATGTTTGTGCGTTTCCGGCACGTCGAGCCAGATAAAGAACAACGCGCCGACCACGTTCAGCACGATCACCGCGAGGTAGGCGCCGAGGAAGGGGATCACCATGCTGTCGACGGTGGCCTTGACCAGTTGCGGTCCGATGATGGCGGCGGCCAGCCCGCCGGCCAGCACATAGGAGATGGCTTTCGGGCGGAATTCGTCACTTGCGGCATCGGCGGCGGCGAAGCGGTAAAAGCCCTGTGCGGATTGGTAAATGCCGGTGAAAAAGGCGCCGACGAGGAACAGCGCGAAGCTTTGTTGCGTCAGGGCATAGGCCGAGATGGCCGCGCCGGTTGCGCCGCCTGCGGCGCCGAGCCAGAAACCGACCCGTCGCCCCCAGCGCCCCATGATCCACGACATCGGGTTGGCCATCAGCATGTTGCCCAGCACGATCAGCGAGATTGGCAGGGTGGCGAAGCAGGGATTGGAGGCGAGCCATTGCCCGGCCAGACCGCCCAGGGTGAAATGGATCGACATCTGCGCCCCCAGCAGCGACTGGGCCAGTACGAGGACGGCGACATTGCGTTTGGCGATACGGTCGTCGGCGATGGGGTGTGAATGGGTCATGGGAGGGAGGTAGCGCGGATTAAGGGAAATGGGAAGGGGCGCGGTCGATCAGATGCGCAAAGGAGCCGGAGGCGTTGCCCGCGACCGAACCGATTTGGCCCAGATCGGCGCCTTCCGCGTCGCGGGCTTTGAAGAGCGGCGGGGCGCGGTTTTCCAGCGTGGTGGCGTAGTGAAATTCGTGGCCGTGCCATGTGCCGTTGAAGGGGGCGGTCAGGGCGGTCAGGTGACGGTAGCCCAGATGCAGTTTGCGGGTGGCGAAGGAGGTGGTCAGGGGCAGGAGGCCGAGCATGGGGTGCGCGGTGCCGTCGCGGTCGATCAGGGTTTCGCCGAGGGTCATGTAGCCGCCGCATTCGCCGTAAACCGGGCAGGTGGCGGCGCGCATGGCGGCGCGGAAATTCTGCGCGTTTGCGAGGCGTGCGGCGTGCAGTTCGGGATAGCCGCCGGGAAGGAAGAGGAAGTCGGCGGCGGGATCGGGGGCTTGGTCCGCCAGCGGGGAAAAGGTCGTGATTTCAGCGCCTTGGCGGTGCCAGTCGTCCAAGAGATGGGGGTAGGCGAAGGCGAAGGCGGCGTCGGATGCGATGGCGATGCGCTGGCCCGGCGGAGGTGTTGGCGGCGCGGCGCGCGGGGCGGGCAATTCGCCTGCCAGTTCCATCAGCGCAGTCAGATCGACGCTCTGCGCCACCAGTTCCGCCACCCTCTCGAGCCAGCTATCGAGGTCCGGCCGCTCGCGCGCCTGCACCAGTCCGAGATGGCGCGAGGGTTGGCTCAACCCCGCGCGCCGGTGCAAGGCGCCCAGCACCGGCAGGCCGGTCGGGGCCAACGCCCGGCGCAGCATCGCTTCGTGGCGCGCCGAACCGACCTTGTTGAGGATCACCCCGGCGACGCGCACATCCGGGTCATGCCCGGCAAACCCGGCGACGATGGGGGCAATCGACTGTGCGACATGGCTCGCATCCACCACCAGCACCACCGGCAGGCCGAGCAATCGCGCCAGATCGGCCACCGCCCCGCGCCCGTCCGGCGGCGCGCCGTCAAACAGCCCCATGGCGCCTTCGATCAGCAGGGGTTCGGGCCGGGCCGTGGCCAGCGCGATGAGGCGGTCCGCGCCCATGGCCCACGGGTCGAGATTGGGGCAGGGAAGGCCGGAGGCGGCTTCGTGGAAGCGCGGGTCGATGTAATCGGGGCCGGATTTGGCGCCGCGCACCGCCTGTCCCGCCGCGCGAAACGCGCGCAACAGGCCGAGGGTCAGCGTGGTCTTGCCCTGACCGGAGCCGGGCGCCGCGAGGATTAACCCCTTCACTGCGCCCCCCGCCAGTCCAGCGCCTCGCGCAGCAACACATTGCGCCCGATGCAGAAAATCGCCGGCGGGGTCAGCCCGGCGCGCTCCACGTCATCGGCGCAGGCGCCCAGCGTAGTTTCCAGCACTTCCTGCGCCTCCGTGCTGGCTGAAATCACCACCGCCACCGGCTCCTCCGCCTTACGTCCGCCCGCGAGAAGTTCCGCCGTGATGGCGCGGATATGTTTCATTGCCATATACAGCACGAGGGTCTGACTGCCCGCCGCCAGCGCGCGCCAGTTGATCGCGGTGGGGCCGCCGGTCTGGTCGTGGCCGGTGACGAAGGTCACTGCTTGGTTCACGTCGCGATGCGTCACCGGGATGCCCGCATAGGCCAGCCCGCCAATCCCCGCCGTGATGCCCGGCACGATGCGGATCGGCACGTCGTTTTGCACCAGCGTCTGCGCCTCTTCGCCGCCGCGCCCGAAGACGAAGGGGTCGCCGCCCTTGAGACGCAACACCCGCTTGCCCGCCTGCGCTTCGGAGATCAGCCGTAGCGAGATGTCGCGCTGGGTCGGGCTGGGCTTGCCGCCGCGTTTGCCGGCAAAAATCCGTTCCGCACCGGGCCGCGCCCAGTCCAGCACCGCCGGGTTGACCAGCGCGTCATAGACGATGACATCCGCCTGCCGCAGCGCGTTCAGCGCGTTCAGGGTCAATAACCCCGGATCGCCCGGCCCGGCACCAACGAGCCAGACCCAGCCGGGTCTGAACGCCGCCCAGCCGTTCGGGTTTTCGGGCAATGTGATCTGTGAATCGCTCATATCCGTCATGGCCTCTATATAGCGCGCGCGCGGGCGGGGGAAATGGGCAATTGCGCTGCCGGTAGCGCCGCCCGGTTGCGTGGCCGGTTGCTTGTCTGACATTGCGGGCTATGATTGCCCCATGAACGCGCGCAAGGATAGCTCCCGCCCGCTTCGACGCGGTTGGACCACCGGCGCCTGTGCCACGGCGGCGGTGAAGGCTGCGCTGATGGCGCTTTGGGGGGAGGAGGCGCCCGCGCGGGTGTCGATCCGCTTGCCCGGCGGCGAGGAACCGGAATTTGCTGTTATCGATCAACGGTTTGGGCGCGGATGGGCGCAGGCGGGGATTGTCAAGGATGCGGGCGATGACCCGGATGTGACGCATGGGCTCACTGTGCTGGCGCGGGTGGCGCCCGGCGGTTCGGGGCTGCGTTTTCGCGGGGGCGAGGGGGTTGGCATGGTGACGCGGCCCGGCCTGCCGGTGGCGGTCGGTGAACCGGCGATCAACCCGAAACCGCGCGAGATGATCGGCGCGGTGGTGGCGGAGCTGGCGGCACAATACGGGCGGGCGCCGGATGTGGAGGTGGAGATTTCCATCCCCGGCGGGCGCAAGGTGGCCTTTCGCACCTGGAACCCGCGTCTGGGCATTGTGGATGGGCTGTCGGTTCTGGGCACCACCGGCATCGTGCGGCCCTTCTCCTGCTCCAGCTGGATCGCCTCGATCCACCGCGGCATTGACGTGGCGCGCGCGGGGGGGCTGACCCATGTGGCCGGGGCGACGGGGAAGATGTCGGAACGCGCTGTCAAGGCCCGGTTCGGCCTGCCCGATCATGCCCTGCTGGACATGGGGGATTTTGTCGGCGGAATGCTGAAATACCTGCAAAAACATCCGGTTAGCCGGGTCACCATCGCCGGAGGTTTTGGCAAACTGGCCAAGCTGGGGCAGGGGGCGATTGATCTGCATTCGGCCCGCTCACAGGTGGATTTTGACGCGCTGGCCGCGCTGGTCGGCGCGCCCGATATTGCGCAGGCCAACACGGTGCTGGAAGCCTATGAGCGCCACGGCGCGCTTCTGGCGCAGGCGGTGGCGGAGCAGGCGCTGGCGGCGGTCGAGGCGCGTTTTTCCCATCCGGAAATGCGCTATGACGTCTTGGTGGTGGACCGCGACGGGACCATTGTCGGTGAGGCGGGAACGTGAAGCTGTTGATCCTCGCAGGCACGGCCGAGGCGCGGGAACTGGCGGCGCGACTGTCGGAACATGACGTGCTTTTGAGCCTCGCGGGCAGCACAAGGCGCCCGCAAGACCTGCCCGCTCCGGTGCGTATTGGTGGCTTTGGCGGGGCGCGGGGGCAACGCGATTTTCTGCGCGCAGGCGGGTTCGACGCGGTGATCGACGCGACGCACCCCTTCGCCGCCCGCATCGGCCCGCGCAGCGCCGCGATCTGCGCCGAACTGGGCCTGCCTTACCTGCGCCTGCTGCGCCCGCCCTGGCTGCCGGAGCCGGGCTGGCGCACGGTGGCCTCGGAAGCGGAGGTCGGCGCGGCGCTGACGGGGCTACTCCCCGAGGGTGGCCCGGTGTTTTTCGCCACCGGCCCGCAGAGCTTCGCCGCCATTACCCTGCCGCCAGAAATCCGCCCGCTGGTGCGCCGCGTCGACCCGCCGGAAGCGCCGCTCGCGGGCGGAGAATGGTTGGTCGCCCGCCCGCCCTTTACCCGCGCCGAGGAGGTCGCCACCCTGCGCAACTGCGGCGCCCGCGCGCTGGTGTGCAAAAACGCGGGCGGCGCGGCGGGACGGGCCAAGCTGGAAGCGGCGCGGGAGCTGGCCTTGCCGGTTGTGATGATTGAACGCCCCGCCGCCCCGCCCGGCGTTGCCAGCGTTGCGGAAGCGGTGAAATGGGTTGAAGAACGTGATGCAATGCATTGATTCAGAAAGGGATATTGCAAACGGCATCGCCGCCCTGACCGCTCTTCCAAATCACGGCGCGCAGTTCGCCCGCGCCTTTGAGGCCACCGGCCTGCCACCCCTGCGCCGCCGCCCGGAAGGCTTCGCCGAACTCCTGCGCGCCATCGTCGGCCAGCAGGTGAGCGTCGCTTCTGCCTCCGCCATCTGGGCGCGGCTGGAAGCGGCGGGGATGGTGGCGCCGGACCCGATCCTTGCCGCCAGCGACGACGCGCTGCGCGCCCTCGGCCTGAGCCGCAGCAAGGCCCGCTATGCCCGTGCGCTGGCCGAGGCCGGGATCGACTTCGACGCCCTGCGCCACGCCCCGGACGCCGAAATCCTCGAAACCCTGACCCGCGTCACCGGCATCGGGCGCTGGACCGCGGAAATCTACGCCCTGATGAGCCTTGGCCGCGCCGACATCTTCCCCGCCGGCGATCTCGCCCTGCAGGAAGCGGCGCGGGTGCTGTTCGACCTGCCCGCGCGTCCCCGCGAAGCCGCCCTTCGCAACATGGCCGAGGCATGGCGCCCACAGCGGGCGGTTGCGGCGCGGCTCCTCTGGGCCTATTACCGGGTCATCACCAGCCGGGAGGGCGTTTTATGACCAGAGAATTGAAATTCGGGCGCGTCGGCGCCAAATCCGGCGAGACCAAATCGCTCGTCGTGTTCCTGCATGGCTACGGCGCCAACGGGGCGGACCTCTTAGGGCTTGCCGATCCGCTCGGCCCGCACATGCCCGACACCACCTTCATCGCCCCGGACGCGCCGGAAGCCTGTCTCGGTGCGCCGATGGGGTTCCAGTGGTTCCCGGTGAGCTGGATCGACGGATCGTCGGAAGAAGCGATGGTCGAGGGGGCGGAAAACGCCCATGACGACATCGACGCCTTTCTGGATCAAATGCTGGAAGCAGAGGGGCTTACCCCCGACAAGCTCGTGGTTTTCGGCTTCTCGCAAGGCGCCATGCTGGCCCTGAAAGTGCTGCCGCAACGCCCCGACCCCATCGCCGGCATCGTCGCCTGTTCCGGCCGCATTCTCGACCCGGAAGGCTACGCCGATCTGGTCCAGTCCCGCCCGCCGGTGCTGCTTTTGCATGGCGACCATGACGACGTGGTGCCGGTCGGACATTTCGACGAGGCGGGCAAAGTGCTGAACGACGCGGATTTCGACACCTACGGCCACATCATGCAAGGCACCGGCCACGGCATCGCCCCCGACGGCCTCTCCGTCGCCCTGACCTTCATGGCCCAACGATTGGGGATTCGCCTGTCATAAGCAAACAAGGGGGCAGCACACCGCGCCCCCCTTCTTCTTAGCAAAAATACTCACAACACGGCCTGGGTGTCGCGCGGCGTTAATTTCTGCTTTAACGCCGCCGCACCGAACCTTACCCCCGCCGCCGCCGACGACGTCCGCCACGGCTGCCTCCCGTGCCGCCGGGGGCCTTGTTGGCTTCGATCCAGGCGGCGCCGTGCGGGTCGCGGTTCAGCAGCAGGTTGGCGGCGCGGATGGCTTCGATTTCCGAACCGGCGCGCGGGGCGGTGGAGCCCAAGCCGAAAAGCTGCGCGAAGGTTTCGTCGTCCATACCTTCCGGCACGATCACCCCCGCCGCTTCCACGGCGGCCCGCTTCTCCGCCAGCTTTTTCGGCCCCACCGGCAGGGTCAGCGGGTTCATGATGGCCGAGGTCATGCCTGCGCCATAAGCCATTGGCAGGAAAGCGTTATTTACACCGTGGCGGTTGGGCAGACCGAAGGAAATGTTGGAGGCGCCGCAGGTCGTGTTGACCTTCAACTCCTCGCGCAACCGCCGCACCAGCGCGAAAACCTGCTCGCCCGCCGTGGCCATCGCCCCGATCGGCATGACCAGCGGATCGACGACAATATCCTGCGCCGGGATGCCGAAATCGGCGGCCCGTTCAACGATCTTTTTCGCCACCGCAAAGCGCACGTCCGGGTCTTCGGAAATCCCCGTATCGTCGTTGGAAATCGCCACCACCGGCACGTTATACTTCTTCACCAGCGGCAAAACCTGTTCCAGCCGCTCTTCCTCGCCGGTCACAGAGTTTAACAAGGGCCGCCCCTCGGCCACCGCCAGCCCTGCCTCCAGCGCACCGGGCACGGAACTGTCGATGCACAGCGGCACGTCGACCAGTCCCTGCACCAGCTCAATCATCTGCCGCATCAGCGGCGGTTCCGTTTCGTTGGGGTTCGGGTTGGAATTATACACCACCCCCGCATTGACATCCAGCACCGCCGCCCCGGCGGCAACCTGCGCCAAGGCGTCCTTTTCGACGGTGGAAAAATCCCCCGCTTCCAGCTCAGCGGCCAGCTTTTTACGCCCGGTCGGGTTGATCCGTTCGCCGATGACGCAGAAGGGTTCGTCGAAGCCGATGGCAACGGTTTTGGTTTTGCTCTCAAGGATGGTGCGGGTCATGGGGTCTCCGGTTCATTGGGGGTGGCGTGGCCGTCTTGGGCGATCAGGGTTTTCAGGCGCGCTTGCGGGTAATCTTCTTCGAGGCGCGCGGCGAGTTGGGCGGCGTCCAGCGGCGCCCCGTCATAGGGCGCCTTGCGCCATTCGGCGAGATAGGCATCCGCATCTTTGGCGCCCGCGCGCATGGCGGCCATGTCGATGGCTTTCTCGAAGCGCTCGGACAGCGGCACTTTGGCCGCGCGCCGTCCGCGCCCCGAAATCACCTGCGCTGGGATGTCGCGCCAGTAAACGATGGTCAGGTCCGTCATGATGCCTCCGATTGTTGCCTCTCTTGTAGGTCAAGCCGCGCCGGGGGGCCAGCGCCCGCAGCTTGAGAAGTTTTCAAGATCATTATGGGCGCTTGCCAAATCCGCGCCCCGCGCTTACCTTGAAAGCAACTTGAAATGGAGGGCGTAAGATGGCGCCCAAGCGTCCCGAAGGTGCGGGCGCATTCCCGAAAGCGGTCGAGAGCCCCGCGCCAGAATATCTTGATCCGGACAGCCTGTATGCGGCGCTGGATCTCGGCACCAATTCGTGCCGTATGCTGATTGCCCAGCCGAAGGGCAGTCAGTTTCATGTTGTGGACAGTTTTTCCAAATCGGTGCAGCTCGGGCAGGGGCTGGGCGGGTCCGGGCGGTTGAGCCGCTCCTCGATGGCACGCACCTTGCAGGCCTTGCGGATTTGTCAAAAAAAGCTGCGCAAACATAATGTGAGCCATATGCGGCTGGTGGCGACCGAGGCCTGTCGGCAGGCCACCAACAGCCGGGATTTCATGCGTTTTGTGCGCCGGGAAACCGGGTTGAAGCTGGAGGTGATTTCGCCGGAAGAAGAGGCGATGCTGGCGGTGATTTCCTGCGCGCCGCTGGTATCGACGCGCACAGAGCAGCTTTTGGTGGTTGATATTGGCGGCGGGTCGACGGAACTGGTCTGGATCGACCTCAGTCAGGTGCCAAATCAGGAGCGCCCCCGTGCCATCATGCGGTTGCGGTCCGGCTTTTCCGGCGATCCGGGGCCGTTTCCCGCGGCGCGGGTGGTGGACTGGATTTCCGTGCCGTTGGGCGTGGCGACCCTGCGCGAAGCATTTGACGATGTGAGCGACGATGCGGCCCGGTTTGCCCTGATGTCGTGTCATTTCGAGGAGCAACTAGCTGCGTTCAAGCCGTTTCACCGCGACGTGGCGCGCGAGGGGTTTCAGATCATTGGCACCTCCGGGACGGTGACTACCGTGGCGGCGACCCATCTTGGCCTGCGGCGTTATGATCGCAACAAGGTGGACGGATTGCGGATGAATACCGATCAGATCGACCAGGTCATTCGCGGCTATCTCGCCGCCGGGCCAGCGGGGCGGCGGGCAGATCCGCGCATTGGCCGCGACCGGCAGGCGCTGATCATGTCCGGTTCGGCGATTTTGCAGGCGCTGTTGCGGGTCTGGCCGACGGATCGGCTGAGCGTGGCGGATCGGGGCTTGCGCGAGGGCTTGCTTTACGCGCAGATGTCGTCGGATGGGGTGCTGGAAGGTGGGCCGTTTTAAGGGTTACGCAAAAAACTTGAAGCCCTTAACCTGCCTGAAATCAAAGATGTCGGACGCGTTAAGGGATGCTCTGTATCTCGGGGGTTTCGTCAAACGCTATAGGAGAGTTTCGCATGGCGAAGGGTGGTAAAAAAGGCGGGGGCAAAAATACCTCCGGGCGCGGGCAGCGCGATTTGCGGGTGCGGGTCAAGACCGCGCGGGGGCGGAAATTGTCGTCGACGCTCTGGCTGGAGCGGCAGTTGAACGACCCTTATGTGCGCCGGGCACAGGCGGAGGGGATGCGCGGGCGTGCGGCCTATAAGATATTGGAATTGGACGATAAATTCGGTTTTCTGGTGCCGGGGGCGCGGGTGGTGGACCTTGGCTGCGCGCCGGGGGGCTGGTTGCAGGTTGCGGTCGAACGGGTCAACGCTTTGGGCGAGCGGCCGGGCAAACAGGGCACGGTTTTGGGCGTCGATTTGCAGGAGGTTGAGCCGGTCGCCGGGGCGGAAGCGCATGTGCTGGATTTCATGCAGGACGGGGCGGATGATCAGGTCAAGGAGTGGCTCGGCGGCACGGCGGATGTGGTGATGTCGGACATGGCGGCGGCCTCTTCGGGGCACAAACAGACCGACCATTTGCGCATCATGGCGCTGTGCGAGGCGGCGGCCTATCTGGCTTTTGATGTGTTGGAGCCGGGGGGCACTTTCGTGGCCAAGGTATTGGCCGGGGGTGCGGAAGGCGAATTGCAGAAGTTGCTGAAGCAGAAATTCACCAAGGTGGCCAATGTGAAACCGCCTGCGAGCCGGTCGGATAGTTCGGAGAAATTTGTGGTGGCGACGGGGTTCCGGGGCTGAGGTCTTGCGGGTTTCGGGGCCGCGTTGTGAGTATTTTTGCTAAGAAGAAGCGGAATTTGGGGCGCGTTTACCGAAGTTTAAGGAATTGCGGCGAGGATGGGGGAGAATCAGGTTTGCGCGGTTGAAAAAGGAGGTTGTTTTGCGGGTTTTGAGGGCCGGGCCGTGGGGTTCGGCAGGCGTGGTGGGCGATTGTTGGTTGTATCTGTGGTGGATTGTCGCTAGGGGCTTCGCGAACCCCAAATGTGACAGACCATAGCGAGGTGATCCCGTGGCCCGTGCCCTTCTGGCAAGTTTTGCCGACCAACTCCGCAAGACCGACCGTATGCCCGATCTGCGTATTTCGCCTTCCGAGCGGCTCACGCTTGGGCGGTTGAAGATTGAGGTATTGTCCGGGCTGACGGTGGCGTTGGCTTTGGTGCCGGAAGCGGTGGCTTTTGCCTTTGTGGCGGGGGTGCATCCGCTGGTCGGGCTTTATGCGGCGTTTCTGGTCGGGTTGATCACGGCGCTGTTTGGCGGGCGGCCGGGGATGATTTCTGGCGCAACCGGGGCGTTGGCGGTGGTCATGGTGGCTCTGGTGGCGGAACATGGGGTCGAATACCTTTTCGCCACGGTCATTTTGATGGGGATTTTGCAGATTATTGCCGGGCTATTGCATTGGGGCAAGTTTATCCGGCTGGTGCCGCATCCGGTGATGCTGGGCTTTGTGAACGGGTTGGCCATCGTGATTTTCCTGGCTCAGCTGACGCAGTTCAGGGATCCGGCTAACCCGGAGGCGTGGCTTTCCGGCATGGCGCTGTATACGATGTTGGGGCTGGTGGCGTTAACCATGCTGATCATCTGGGGGTTGCCGAAGCTGACCAATGTGATCCCGGCGCCGCTGGCGGGGATTGGTATTGTCGCGGGGTTGGTCATTGCTTTTGGGATTGACGTGCCGACCGTGGGCGATATGGCGTCCATTGCGGGCGGGCTGCCGTCGTTTCACATCCCGTTTGGCTCCGGCGAGGGGCTTTATCCGCCGGCGTTGCTGGCGCCGTTCAGCCTTGAAACCCTGTGGATCATTCTGCCTTACGCGGTCATCCTTGCGGCGATCGGGCTGATCGAGAGCCTGCTTACCCTGAACCTCGTGGGTGAAATGACTGGCCATCGGGGCGGGGCATCGCAGGAATGTATCGCGCAGGGCACAGCGAATGTCGTGACCGGGTTCTTCGGTGGCATGGGCGGGTGCGCCATGATCGGGCAGTCGATGATCAATGTGCGGTCCGGCGGGCGCACCCGAATTGCGGGCATTGCCGCCGCGCTGTTTTTGCTGCTTTTCATCGTGGCGGCGTCGAGCTGGATTGAGATGATCCCGTTGGCGGCACTGGTGGGCGTTATGTTCATGGTCGTAATTGGCACATTTGCATGGAATTCGCTGAAAATCCTGCGCCGGGTGCCGCGCACGGACGCGTTTGTCATCCTGTTGGTAACGGCTGTGACGGTGGCGGAAGACCTCGCCATCGCTGTGGTGGTTGGGGTCATTGTTTCCGCGCTGGCCTTTGCATGGAATGCGGCGGCGCGTATCGAGGCGGATACGGAGGATCAGGGCGACCGCCGGGTGTACCGCATTCGCGGGCCGTTATTCTTCGGTTCCGCAGAGGGGTTTGCCGAGCTTTTCGAGGTTAAAACCGACCCGGAAACCGTGATCATCGACTTTGCCGGTAGCCGCGTTGTCGATCAATCCGCGCTTCAGGCCATCGAGGCGGTGGCGACCAAGTATGAGGCGCTGGGCAAGAGCGTGCAACTGCGCCACCTGAGTCGCGATTGCCACCAGCTATTAACCAAGGCTGGACATCTGTTGGTCGACAGCGATGATGACCCGGATTACCAGATCGCGGTAGATTACACCGTTCAGACGGGGGTTTTGGGCGGGCATTAGAGCGCTTCCTGTAGAAATTGGGCGTTTTGCTGTTTCGATTTCTTGTGGAGTGGCCGATCAGGATGCTTTGGGATGACGGGGAAAACTGCTTTGGACGGGTTTTCCCCGGAGAGTATAGCCAAACGTTAATTTTATGATACTATCCCCCACGACCTATCCCATTTCTTTCCGCCGCCACGCCCTGTCCATCCGGGAAAAAGAAGGGCTCAGCTTTGAAGAAACATCCGA
>PDWI01003649.1_pt1 | contig 21509 bp, 27 predicted proteins | sample 1430891 | NCBI WGS metagenome assembly PDWI01 (sample SAMN01162508, study PRJNA174530) | Oral metagenome, whole genome shotgun sequencing project. | biome: Marine environment; feature: Marine mammal; material: Swab sample of the gingival sulcus; isolation source: swab sample of gingival sulcus... | reverse complement strand
TAGTAAAATGGTCAAAAAATATAATGTTTTTTTGACCATTCTTTTTGTCCTTTACTTATACTTGACTATAAAAAACCATTCCTTTTGTCCTTTATGCCTTATTTTTTAAAATAAATTTTAATAGGTTTTTAACAAAGAAAAAATCACTCAAATTGTACAAAAAAAAAACGATTTATCAACTTTATTTATTAAATATGGAAATATTAAAAACCCTCCTAGAATTTGGAGGGAAGATAATTAAAAAGATAGGTATAACTATTAATTTTTATATTAAATATTTATACTTACATTTGAATACTTTTAAAAAATTATTTTTAAGGTAAGTCATCAAAAGCATTTGGATTTTTATCAATAAACATTGCATCACCATAACTAAAAAAACGATAATTATTTTTTACGGCAAAATCATAAGCGGTCATTGTTTTCTTAAATCCTGCAAAAGCACTTACTAACATTATTAAAGTTGATTCAGGTAAATGAAAATTTGTAAGCATTGCATCAAAAACTTTAAAACTTTTACCTGGATATAGAAAAATTTGAGTATCATTAAAAAATGGAGCAATAAGATCATCACTTTGTTGTGCCGCTGACTCAACAGCTCTTACTGAAGTTGTACCAACAGCAATTACTCGCTTACCATTTGATTTGGTTTGCTTTATTGCATCAACTACTTCTTGGCTCACCTCTGCATATTCTGCGTGCATTTTATGTTCTAAAATATTTTCACATCTTACAGGCTGAAATGTTCCTGCTCCAACGTGTAACGTAACAAAAGCAGTATTAACACCTTTTTCTTTGATTTTTTCAAGCATTTGCTCATCAAAGTGTAGCCCTGCTGTTGGAGCAGCAACCGCTCCTTGCTTTTGACTATATACCGTCTGATAACGCTCTAAATCACTATTTTCATCAGGTCTATCAATGTAAGGAGGTAGAGGAATATGACCTATTCTTTCTAATATAGGTAAAATATCATCATTAAATTGTATTTTAAATAACGCATCTTCTCTACCAACCATTGTTACTTTGATGCCATTGCCTTCTCCTAATTTATCTTCTCCAAGAATAAGAATTGCACCTTCTTTTGGTGATTTTGATGATCGAACGTGAGCTAATGCTAAAGTATTATCCACTAAACGCTCAATCAAAATTTCAACCTTACCACCTGTTTCTTTACGTCCATAAATACGAGCTGCAATTACACGAGTATTATTAAAAATAAGCAAATCACCTTGATTAAGATGATCTAAAATATCAATAAATTTTTGATCACAAATATTACCATTTTCGCCATTAACGTATAATAATCTGCTTTCTGTTCTTTTTTGCGTTGGGAACCGTGCTATTTGCTCATTTGGCAAATCAAAATAAAAATCACTTAATTTCATAATAATTTTTGCTTAAATAAATGAGTATTATAATGAGTTATCAAGTAATTAACAAATTAAAATTATCATTCCTTGATGAACAATATTAAAACGTATAAAAATAAAAAGAGATGAAAAATTTCTTTCATCTCTTTTTGTAAAACTAATACAGAGTATATACTAATTATAGTGCTTTTTTAATTAAGTCTTCTAATTGTGACTTTGGAGCAGCCCCAACTTGATTTGCAATTACTTCACCATCTTTAACAAGAATTAAAAAAGGAATGCTACGAACCATAAATTTCATTGGATATACTTGGTTTTCATCAACATTCATTTTTACAATTTTTACTTTCCCTTCATATTCTTCAGATAACTCATCTAAAGTTGGAGCGATAGCACGACAAGGACCACACCAAGGTGCCCAAAAATCAACGAGTACAGGAATATCTGATTGTAATACTTCTGCTTCAAAATTTGCATCATTTACTTGCATTGTCATATTTTTCTTCCTTATTAATTGTATGTTAAAAATAAAAAGGAGATGAGAACACTCATCTCTTTGAGTTAAGTATAAAATACACTTTTAGTGTAATAATTGCAAACTATTTTTGTAATTGTTTTTTCCTTTGTTGAAAAACCAACTCAACACGACGATTTTTTTGTAATGCTTGTGTACTCATACCAAGCATAACAGGTTCTTCTTTTCCTTTTACTATTGATATCATTTGAAAATCTGAAACACCTTTATTGTGTAAATAGTTACGTATTACTTCTGCATATTTATGAGATGTGATAATACTAAATTCACTACTTTCATAACCGCTACTATGTCCTATAAGATACACTCTAAAATGTGGATTATCTTTTAAAAGTTTTGCTTGTGCATCTAAAAGCGGTATAAATTTAGGTAACATTTGAAAACTGTTTTCTTTAAAATAAATAGTATGTTTACTATCTCTTAAAAAAGAAGCTTTATAATCACCATACATTGTATCACCATAAAAAACATTACCAAACTCATCGACTTCTCTGTTAGCACAAGAAGTCAAAACCATAAGGATACTTAATAGTACTATATTTTTAATTATTTTTACCAATTTCATAATAATTTTCCTCTTAATAAGGTGCAAAGGTTGGATACATATATTGACCATTTTCTCTATTTATAAAAGAAAAAACAGTTTTCCCATCTGCTGAAACACCTCTAATTACCGTATTGATACCAGATGGTTCACTAAAAAGGATCATTGTTCCATTCGGTGAAATACTAGGATTTTGTCCATCTTTACGAGAAATATTAGTATATTTATTATTAGCAAAATCTACTCTTACGACTTTGTTATTTACAACGGCAACCATAAACTTACTATTATTTGCTATCTGTGGTGAGAATGATGTTTCTTGTGTCAATGCTTGAGTATTCCCTGTTTTAATATCTTTTACATAAATTAATGGATTTCCCGATCTGTCTGAAACAAAGAGTAAATATTTACCATCTTTTGAAATTACAGCTTCAGTATTATTAGCCTTATGAGTAAGTTTTGCCATTTTATAATTTCTATCTTTAACATAAATATTAAACTTACCATCTCTGTTAGAAGTAAATATTACGGTATTATTAGCTGTAAAAAATGGTGATCCATTGTAACCTTTATAAGAAACGATAACTTGTTCACGCTTTGTATTAATATTTAAAAGACGAATGCTAGATCTATCTTTTTCAAGTGTTACATAGACAATATGCTTGCCATCATTACTAAAACGAGGAGAAAGAATAGGGTTTGAACTATGTATTAAATTTTCAACATTGCTTCCATCAAAATCACTTGTTCTTAAATGGTAAATTCCTTGTCTATTTTTAAAAACATAAGCAACTTTAGTATTAAAATTCCCTTTTTGGTTAGTCAAAAACTCAAAAATATCATTACTTATCTTATGAGCGATACGACGATAATCATCACGATTAAATTCATAAGTTTTATTTAATATTGCACTCCCCTCATCACCCTTAATTCCTAAAGTATCAATAAGCTGAAATGAAACTCTTGAAGTAATTTCGTTATGAGTGATATATCCTACTACCACATAATCAAGCCCTAAATCAGCCCAAGCTCTAAATTGCTCAGGATCTTGTTTCTCTAATTTAGGCATTTGATTGCGAGAAAAGGTTGCAAACTTACCGCTTGCTCTTAAATCATCATCAACAATTTGAGCAAGATCAAAAGATGTTACACTTTTTCCCTGATTCTCTTGAGAGATAAAAGATTGCTCTTCAAACTCTGTTATTGCAATGGGAATTGGGGCAGAAAATCCCTCATCAATACTGATAACAACATCTTCATTTGCCATAGCCTTACCCAATAACAAAGCCATCAATATAAATAGTTTATAACATCTTTTCATAATTTTACCTTTTTATTTAACTCTCAATCCAAACTCTAAAATTGGTGATTGGTATTTCTGATAAATATCCTCCGTTGGAGCACGAGGCACATATCTTGTTTTAGCAATAGCTCGCATTGCTGCATCACAAACCATAGGATCACCACCCATTAACGGTTCAGAACGAAGAATATCACCATTTCTTGCAAGATGGATTCTTACGTTACATTTTTTATTCACAAAACTATCATTAACGCGATAAAACTTGGTAATTTTACCACGAATTCGACTCGCATATACTTGACTTAATTGAGCAAACTCCGCAGCTTTTTGTTCTTTTTCTTCATCACTTTCTAAATTTTCTTGCTCTTGTTGAGTTTGTTCCTCTAATAAACGTTGCTTTTCCTGTTCTACTTTTTCTCGTTCAATTTTTTCTTTCTCTAAACGTGCTTTCTCTTGAGCTAAACGCTCTTTTCCCTGCTCCGCTTTTTCTCTCTCTATTTTCTCTTTCTCTAAACGTGCTTTCTCTTGGGCTAGACGTTGCTTTTCTTGCTCCGCCTTTTCTCGCTCTATTCTCTCTTTTTCCAAACGTGCTTTCTCTTGAGCTAAACGCTGCTTTTCCTGCTCTACTTTTTCTCTCTCTATTTTCTCTTTTTCCAAACGTGCTTTCTCTTGAGCTAAACGCTGCTTTTCCTGCTCCGCTTTTTCTCTCTCTATTTTCTCTTTCTCCAAACGTGCTTTCTCTTGAGCTAGACGCTCTTTTTCCTGCTCCGCTTTTTCTCTCTCTATTTTCTCTTTTTCCAAACGTGCTTTCTCTTGAGCTAAACGCTCTTTTTCCTGCTTTGCTTTTTCTCGTTCTATTCTCTCTTTTTCCAAACGTGCTTTCTCTTGAGCTAAACGCTGCTTTTCCTGCTCCGCCTTTTCTCTCTCTATTTTCTCTTTCTCCAAGCGTGCTTTTTCCTCTGCTAAACGCTGCTTTTCTTGCTCTTCTCTTTCACGAGCTAAACGCTCTTGCTCCTCTTTTCGTTTTTGTTCTAATATTTTTTGTGTGCGAGCAAACTCTTTATTTTTTTCATTCAATAAATATTTCTGTTCAGCTAATGCTGATTTATGAGCATCTTCTTGATATTTCTCTTTTACTTTCTTAAAATTTTCTACAACTTGTTCTGTATCGACCATAACTACATCATCTAAAAAATTTTTAGAGTCATCTTGAATAAATGATGACTTATAGAACATTAATAACCCGATAACAATAAAATGAAGAATAACAGAAACAATAAGACCAATAATAAAAATATTATTTGATAACTTTCCTAAACTACGATTTTTAGCCATATTATTCCCTAATAATCTATTGTGCTGCAGTCATAAGACCAACTGTCTTAACACCTGCATCTTTAAGCAAAGAAATTCCCTTAATAACTTCTTCATAAGGTACTTGTGAATCACCTGCAATTAAAAACAATAGTTCACTATCTTTTTTTAATGCGCTTGTTGTATGATTGATAACTTCTTGTGCTGTTAAAAGTTCTCGACCATCAAGTTGAATAAAAGAGCCATCAACCTTTATTTTGTAACGTCCCACATTTTCAACCTGTAAAATAATAGGTGCTTTCACATCAGTTGTTGCCGATTGACTATATTTATCTTTGGGCAAATCAACCTCAACAGATTGACTAATCACAGGTGCCGTTGCCATAAAAACAAGTAAAAGCACCAATAACACATCTAAAAAAGGAACAATATTAATTTCAGCTTTAATATCACGCTTTAATCTTCTTCGGTTCATAATACACCACTAACTGTGAATTTTACGATGTAAAATAGTAATAAAATCTTGAACAAAATTCTCATATTTGTGTTCAATAGTATTAAGTTTTAAACTTAATCGGTTATAAGCTATCACCGCAGGAATCGCCGCAAATAAGCCAATAGCCGTTGCAATCAAGGCTTCTGAAATCCCTGGTGCAATAGATTGTAAAGTTGCTTGCTTAACCATACTTAACCCAAAGAATGAGTGCATAATTCCCCAAACTGTTCCAAACAAACCAATGTAAGGACTTACTGATGCAACAGTTGCCAAAAATGAAATATGCTTTTCTAACTTTTCAACTTCTCTGTTCAAAGCAACTTGCATTGCTCTATTCGTACCTTGAATAATAGCATCTCTATGAGAGGTACTTTGATTTGCTTGCAAACGAGAAAACTCTTTAAATCCTAGGTAAAAAATATTTTCATTACCAAACAATCCATTACGACGTAAATCTAATGACTCATAAAGATTTACTAAATCATCGCTATCCCAAAAGCGTTGCTCAAACTTATCAGCTTGTCTGTTCGCTCTTGCAAGTTGAATTCTTTTACTGAAAATAATTGCCCAAGATAATATTGAAAGCAACAATAAGAGTGCAATAACAACTTTTACTATTAAAGTTGCATCTAAAAATAATTTAATAATATCAAATTCCATTGTTATTCCTTAGATTAAATATTTAAAAAGTTTTTTACATAAGAAGGCAGTGAAACTGGTTTCATTGCTTTTAAATCAATAGTGGTAATAATTACCAATGCCTCTGCAAGTAATTGTTCATTTCTCAATAACTTCTGATTAAAGACAATTCCAAGATCACTTAGTTCAATAATAGAGCTTTGAATCGTCAAACTATCATTAATTTTTGCTGGAAGTTTATAATCAATATCAATTTTTTTAACAACAAAAGTGAGATGTTTACATTCTAATTGTGTATTAAGTTCTTGAAAACCATTAAAAAAACTATCCCTAGCTTTATCAAAAAAAGCCAAATAACGAGTGTGATGAACTATTTGATTGCTATCTACATCATTAGAATTAATTTGAAATGTAAAAGTTTGAGTTTTTAAAGGTGTTAATTGATGTTCAGTAATCATATAAAAAATATGCTTAAAATAAAATTATTTCAAGCATTATAAAAATTTTTTGCGAAATTAGCAAGTCTTTTAACCGCTAGGGACTTACAACAAGGTAAATTAAAGCACTATAAACAATAATATAGCCCAATAATGGCATAAAAATAAATTTCATAACAGTACTTTTGATTTCAAATCCTACTCCGTGAATCCATAAAATACTCATTCCATAAAAAACAAGGATCGCAAGATAAAACTGATGCCCTCCAAAATAAGCGGTAAATTTTTTTGAAAAAAGAGCAATCGCAATAAATAGCAATGTTGCACTTACAAAAGAAAGGGGCTTTAACACCCCTTTATTTGTCAATTCATATAATGACTTGATCATTAATTATTTTTCTTCGTCAAAGTAGCCTGCTTTTTCGCCACGAATAGTAATCGCAACAGCAAAGAAGATAGCTAATAGAACGCCAATAACCCAAGTTAAATAAAACATAGAGCCTCCTTAATAAGCGTGTGGGTTGTTTTCTAGGAATTTCGCATCTAAACGACCGAACATTTTCCAGTAACCCCAAGCAGTATAGCTTAAAACGATTGGAACGAAGATTACTGCAACCCAGAACATAATAGTTAATGTCCATTCACTCGCTGTTGCATCCCACATAGTCAAGCTCATTTCAGGGTGAGTGATTGACGGCATAACGAATGGGAACATAGAAACACCAGCTGTTAAGATAATTCCTGCAAGCATTAGTGATGAGAATAAGAATGCAAAACCATTACGATCTCTTCTTGATGCCCAAACTACTAATAATGCACTTACAACACCTAATGCAGGGATTACTAATAATACAGGATAGTTTCTATAATTTTCAAACCAACCTTGAGCAACTACTGCTACCTCTTTACCAGAAGTAAATACAGAAGGTGCTGAATGATCCATAGCTGAAGTCAATACAAAACCATCTTTAAATAATAACCAAATACCTGCAAGAATGAATGATACAGCGGTTACTAATGCTGTAATTTCTGCAATTTTACGGCTACGAGCACGTAAATCACCTGTGGTTTTCATTTGTAACCAAGTTGCACCTTGAGTAAGTAACATCATTAAGCTTACTACACCACAAAGCAGTGCAAATGGATTTAATAAACCAAAGAATGAACCAGTATAGTGAGCTTTTGTTAAGCTGTCAAACTCAAATGGAACACCTTGTAGAAGGTTACCAAAAGCAACACCGAAAATTAACGAAGGTACAAATCCACCAATGAATAGACCTACATCCCAAGCGTTACGCCATTTTACTGAATCAATTCTAGCACGATATTCAAATCCTACTGGACGGAAGAATAATGCTGCTAATACTAAAATTAAAGCAAGATAGAAACCTGAAAAAGCAGTTGCATAAACAGGAGCCCAGGCAGCAAAGATTGCACCACCACCAGTTAATAACCAAACTTGGTTACCGTCCCAGTGAGGAGCAATACTGTTAATCATAATACGACGTTCTGTGTTATCTTTAGCTGTTGGTAACAGAGCAAGTACGCCCATATCAAAACCATCAGTAATTGCAAAACCGATAAGTAACACACCTACTAATAACCACCAAATAAAACGTAGTACTTCATAGTCTAAAAATTCTAACATAACGTATCTCCTTATTTAGACTCTTGTTCAAAATGGTAACGTCCTGTTTTTAATGCACTAGGACCTAAACGACCATATTTAAACATTAGATACATTTCAGCAACTAGGAAGATTGAATATAATCCACATAGTAAACCAATTGAAATCCATAAATCAACAGTTGTTAATGATGAGTTAGCAACTCCTGTTGGTAAAACTTCAAACACAGCCCAAGGTTGACGACCATATTCTGCAACAAACCAACCACTTTCAATCGCAATCCAAGGAAGTGGAATACTAAATAGCATAACTTTGTTGAATAATGGACGAGTTCCAACACGACCTTTAATATTTTGCCAGAATGCGAAACCAATGATTAACATCATTAAGAAACCTGTTCCCATCATCAAACGGAACGCCCAGAAGTTTGGTCCTGAATTTGGAATAGTTGCATCAGCAGCCATTTTAATTTGTTCTTCTGTTGCATTGTTCATTGCCATTACAAGCTCTTCACTTGATTTAGTCATATCATTGATGCCAACATATTGACCTAACAGTAAACCAAAGCCAAGATCTTTCACATATTTATCTCTAAATAATGCTTTATCTTCTTCAGTATAGTTACCAGAACGAAGTTTTTGTAACAATCCGTATGCAGTAATACCATTACGAACACGTTGCTCATTAATTGCACGTAATTCATTCAAGCCAGGGAATTTAGTATCTAATGAACGAGTTACAATAATACCTGCCATATAAGGAATTGAGATTTCAAAAGTATTTTTACCTGATTTTGAATCTGCAATAGCAATTGCGTGCCAAGATGCAGGAGCTTCTTGAGTTTCCCATTCACCTTCCATCGCAGCAAGTTTCACAGGCTGTGCTTTTCCAATCTCATAACCAGATTCATCACCCATAAATAATACAGAGAAAATAGCTACTAAACCAAAACTTGCACCTACTGAGAATGAACGTTTTGCAAAACTTAAATCTTGTTTTTTAATTAAATAATATGAGCTTACACCCAAAACAAAGATTGAACCACACACATAACCTGCACTTACGGTATGTAAGAATTTGGTTTGTGCTACAGGATTTAATAATAATTCAGTGAAACTGCTCATTTCCATTCGCATAGTTTCAAAGTTAAATGTTGAACCTGTAGGGTTTTGCATCCAACCATTTGCCACTAAAATCCAAAGTGCTGATAAGTTTGAACCAAAAGCAACACAGTAAGTAGTAATTAAGTGTCTGCCTTTGCTTAATCTTTCCCAACCAAAGAAGAATAAACCTACAAAGGTTGATTCAAGGAAGAAAGCCATTAAACCTTCGATAGCAAGTGGAGCTCCGAAGATATCACCTACATAGTGTGAGTAATAAGACCAGTTTGTACCGAACTGGAATTCCATAGTAATACCAGTTGTTACCCCTAAGGCAAAGTTAATACCAAAGAGTTTACCCCAGAATTTAGTCATATCTTTATAAACTTCTTTACCAGTTGTTACATAAAGTGTTTCCATAACAACAAGTAAGAAAGATAGACCTAGAGTAAGTGGTACAAAGATAAAGTGATACAGTGCTGTTAAAGCAAACTGTAGACGCGAAAGTTCGATAACATCCAACATCTTAAACCTCTATTTTGTTAATGTAAAAAAATAAACCTAGTTTAGTATTTTAAAAAAACACTACAACTTCATTACATATTTTACTTTAAAAACGTTTTTTTATCAAAACAGACAAGGCTCATTTTCCTTGAAAATGAGCCTTTTTATGAACTATTTAACTTTTCTTTGATCTAGGTCAATTTTTAAATCTTTAAAAATCAAAGTTTGCCCAAATAGGGCTATGATCTGATGGTTTTTCCATTTGACGAATTTCTAAATCAATACCTGTATCTGTACATTTTTCCATCAATGATTTTGTCGCAAAAATGACATCAATACGAAGTCCACGATTATCTAAAATTCCTTTTGAACGATAATCAAACCACGAATACTTGTCAAATGCCATAGGATTTTGCTCTCTGAAAGTATCATATAGACCAAAGTTTTGTAAAGTTTTAAGCCACTCACGCTCTTCAGGCAAAAATGAACACTTACCAGTGCTTAACCAACGCTTACGATTAACCTCTCCAATACCAATATCGAGATCGGTTGGACTAATATTAATATCTCCCATCACTACAATATTATCTGTATTTTTATGATTTGTTTCTAAATAGTTTTGTAAATCTTGATAAAATTTTTCTTTTAACGGAAATTTAGTTTCGTGTTTTCGATTTTCTCCCTGTGGAAAATAACCATTTAAAACAGTTATAATACCATTTTCAGTTTTAATATCTGCCATAATCATACGTTTTTGAGCATCTGCTTCATCAGTTGCAAAGCCTTTTCTTACAGCAAGCGGTTCTTTTTTCGTTAAAATTGCGACACCATAATGCCCTTTTTGACCGTGATGAAATACGTGATAACCTAAATTTTCAAACATTTGATGAGGAAAATCCTCATCTGAAACTTTAATTTCTTGAAGTCCGATAACATCAGGATTATGCTTTTCAATAATAGCTTCCAACTGATGTGGTCTTGCACGCAAGCCATTGATATTAAATGAAATAATCTTCATTAATACTCCTTGTTTTCTTTGTTCATTAGTGCTTCATCAATATAATAAATAGTATTACAACATTCACACTTCATATCAATAATACCATTTTTTTCTTTAAACGCACCGCTTAAATCTTCTTTACTTAACAATGCCAAAGCACCAACTGAACGTTCTAAACTACAGCCACAGTGAAATTGAATAGATTGCCCTTCAAATAAGGTTACCTTTTCTTCGTGAAATAATCTAAAAAGCATTTCTTCACTTGATAAACTAAAAATTTCTTCTTGTTTAGTCGTTGCAGCAAGCGTAGTTAAATGATTAAAATCTTCAATATTAAAATTATTATCAGGAAGTACTTGTAGCAACATTCCAGCCGCCATTTTTTCGTTGTTATGATTACCTGCAAATAATAAAATTTGTGTTTGTAATTGTTCAGACTGCATAAAATAATCTTCTAAACAAGCACTTAAACTTTCTTTATCAAGTGCAATAACCCCTTGATAACGTTCACCTTTTTTAGGAATTATAGATATTACTAAAACACCTTTACTATCAATTAATTCATTAAATGTTAATTCACTACTACAATTTTCTTGAACCTTAGCCAAAGCTCTAATATTTTGATGATTATCGCAGCTTACCACAGCCAACTCAAGCGGTCCATTAGTGCCTTGTATTTGCAAGGTTATCTGACCTTCAAGTTTAATAGTTGAACTTAAAAGAGTTGTTGCCACCATCATCTCACCTAATAAATTCTGCACATTACTAGGATAATTATGAGTATTTAATACATCGGTAAAACTTTTATTTAAGCGGACAATTTGTCCTCGAACACTTTTTTCTTCAAATAAAAATCGATAAATAGTATCTTTCATTATATTCCTTAATTATTAACATTCATACGTTTTACTTTAAAATCAATAAGATCTCGACGTTCTTTTTTATTAGGACGTCTTTGCGGATTTGGCATAGAAAGAGCATTTGCTTTTCTTGCAATTGCCATTGTTTCACGTTTTTCGATACTTTCTGGCGTTTCTTGATACAGATTTTTAGCAATTTCATAACAGCGTCTTTCATCTGAAATTTCAATAACTTCTACTGTTTTTTCATCTGATCCTAAACGCATTTTTATTAAAGCACCAACTTCAACAATTTTACTCGTTTTAACACGCTCACCGTTATAATGAACTTTTCCGCCTTCAATCATTGCTTTTGCAATACTTCTTGTTTTATAGAAACGTGCAGCCCAAAGCCATTTATCAATGCGAACTTCATCACTTGATTCTCTGCCTTTTTTCTTTTTAATTTGTGATTTTCTCATAAAAAGTTGCCGCTTAATAGTTGCTATAAAATTAAGGACACATATTATAGTAAATTGATATTTTTTTCAATCTTTCGTTAAAACAGTAAGTTTTACTTTTTTTACTTTTCAGGGACAGGATCATCACCACCTTTGTGCAAAGGGTGACATTTTAATATTCTTTTTAACGTTAAATAAAAGCCTTTTATCAATCCAAATCTTTTAAAAGCGAGTAACCCATAACTTGAACAGGTAGGATTAAATCGACAACTTGGAGGGGTTAATGGACTAATAAATTTACGATAACATAATATTAGATAAATAAAAGGCAGGGCAAAAAGAGAAGGTTTTGTTAATTCTTCTTTATTTTCAACCGCTTTATTATTTTTCATTTTGATAAATTTTAACAAATCTTGCCCAAATTTTATCTAATTGCTTAAAAAACTGTTCATTTTCAAGAGAATCAAGTCCTTTTTTAGCGATAAAAATAAAATCACAAGAGGGAAGATTATGTTGATGTAATCTAAAAGATTCTCTCACTATACGCTTAACCTTATTGCGAGAGACTGCTTTTTTTAGATGTTTTTTAGCAACAGTTAAACCTATCCGAGGACGATTGAGATCGTTTTCTCGAGCAAGAATAAGAAATTCTCTACAAGCACCTTTTTGTGCTTTTTCAAAAACTCTTTGAAACTCAGAAGGCACAACTAATCGTTGTGCCTTCGTAAATGGAAAGTGCATAGACTTAATAATTAAGCACTAAGAACTTTACGACCTTTTGCACGACGGCTTGCTAAAACTTTACGACCGTTTTTAGTTGCCATACGAGTGCGGAAACCGTGTGCACGTGCACGTTTTAAACGTGATGGTTGGAATGTACGTTTCATTATCTTCACCTTTATGTATCATAAAAAAGAACTATATTTTAAAGCAATTTGTTTAATATAGCAAGTTATTTTACTAAAAATTTGAAAATAAAAGGATTGAGTTTTAGTTTAAATATGGTAAAATGTTGGTTTAACTTTATATTTAATTTTAACCTATAAGAGAAATAATCAATGAATTCACGTTCACTTATGATACTTGGACTATTTTTAGTATCCTTACTAATGTATGTTCAATGGCAGCAAGATCACGATCCTGCTTATATTGAAGCTCAACAAAAAGCACAAATTGCAAAAGTTGAATCGAGCTCTGATGTTCCTAGTGCTTCAAAAACTTCAGTAATAGATACCAACAATAGTATTGATAACAGTAAAAATATTATTGTTGAAACTGATGTTTTACGTTTAACTATCAACACATTAGGTGGTGATGTCGTAGGTTCAGAACTTTTAAAATACAACAAAGAGCTTGGAAAAAATGAGCCTTTTATCTTATTTGAAAACAATAAAAATCGCTTATTCATTGCTCAAAGTGGCTTGATTGGAAATGATGGTATTGATTCAAGTGCTGGGCGTGCAAATTATCACGTAAACAGTAATAAATTTGTATTGGCAGAAGGTCAAAATCAAATAAGTGTTCCTTTAATTTTAGAAAAAGATGGTGTACGTATTGAAAAAATATTCACCTTAAAACGTGGATCATATGATATCAATGTTGATTATGATATAAAAAATACTACTGCTAAAACATTACAGCTACAACCTTATGGTCAAATTAAACGAACTATAGAAGATAAAAGTGGTAGTTTTGTAATGCCAACCTATATGGGTGGTGCTTATTCTTCATCAGAAGATAACTACGAAAAATATTCATTTGATGATATGGAAAGCAAAAACCTTACTATTGAAACCAAAGCAGGTTGGGTTGCAATGCTTCAACACTACTTTGTTTCAGCGTGGATCCCAAATCAACATAGTGAAAATCTTCTTTATACTCGTACTAACAAAGATGGTACAGCATCAATTGGATATCGTGGTGAGGAGATAACAGTTGCACCTAATAGTAATGCTAAAATCTCATCAAAACTATGGACAGGTCCTAAAAATCAAGAAGCAATGGCAGCTGCGGCAAATCATTTTGATTTAACCGTTGATTATGGTTGGGCTTGGTTTTTAGCAAAACCACTATTCTGGCTTTTAACTACTATTCAAGGTATTGTTATTAACTGGGGTATTGCTATCATCTGTGTAACTATCATAGTAAAATCTATTCTATATCCTCTTACTAAAGCTCAATTTACCTCAATGGCTAAAATGAGAATGTTACAGCCTAAGATGCAAGAGCTTAAAGAACGCTATGGCGATGATCGCCAAAAAATGAGCGAAGAAACAATGAAGCTTTATCGTGAGAATAAAGTAAACCCAATGGGTGGCTGTTTGCCTATTCTTATCCAAATGCCAATTTTCATTGCATTATATTGGACATTCCTAGAAGCAGTTGAATTACGTCATATGCCATTCTTCCTGTGGATTCAAGACTTATCAGCACAAGATCCTTACTATATCTTACCGCTGTTAATGGGTGCTTCAATGTTCTTAATGCAAAAGATGTCGCCAACACCAATGGCAGATCCTACACAGCAAAAAGTGATGATGATGATGCCTGTTATTTTTACAGGAATGTTCTTATTCTTCCCATCAGGATTAGTACTTTATTGGCTAACATCTAATACTATTACTATTGTTCAACAATGGTTAATTTACAAAAATTTAGAGAAAAAAGGTTTACATACCAAAGCTAAATAATGGGTAAGCGGTAAGAATTATAATAATTTTTACCGCTTTGCGATGCTTTGCATCGCTTTTTTTATATATTTATTAAGGAGAAAATTATGGAATATCCAAATTGTCCAGAATGCAAAAGTGATACTACCTATCACGATGGCATTCAATTTGTTTGCCCTATGTGTTCACACGAGTGGAACGGTGAAGAAACTGTTGAAGATGAAGATGTGTTAATTGTTAAAGATAGCAATGGAAACTTATTAGCTGATGGTGATGATGTCTTATTGATTAAAGATTTAAAATTAAAAGGCTCATCAGAAGTACTGAAAAAAGGTACTAAATTTAAAAACATCAGATTAGTTGATGGCGATCACAATGTTGATTGTGGCAAAATTATGCTTAAATCCGAGTTTTTGAAAAAGGCTTAATAATTTTAATAAAAAAGGGATATAAATATCCCTTTTTTCCTATTAAAGAATCCACTAAAACTTATAACTAATACCAGTAGATAAACCCACCTTCCAAAGAACTTTAGTATCGTATTGAGCTTTTTGAGTTTCTTTAGTACTGTTAGGATTTTCTTTATTTATAATTACACTTAAATCAACGGGTACAGCTAAATCAAGAGTAATATTTTTAGTAAATTCAAATCTTGTTCCTAAATTTATACCAAAATGAGGTGCTAATATACTCATTTTAGCTCCTTGAGCTAAAAACGATAATTGCTTCAATTCTTTCAGTTTGTTAGTATTTACAAGAGAATCTATAGGATTATATTTTTCTATTTCCTCTTTTGTTTTATCATCTAATGATAATTTTGCATTAGATATTAAATAGCTAAGTCCAGCTTTAGCACCAACTACTGCTTTAACATCAAAATTATTAATTTTTGCAATTTTAAATGCTTTATCAACAAAAATAGAAGTATTTATTAAATCAGTATTAGACTTGAAAGAATTAGGAAAATTTCTATTTTCAATAGAGACTTCATTAAATCTTCTTAACCATTCAATATTCACACCTGTACGTAAATCATATCGTTTAAAATAATAACCTGCTCCTAATGATACTACAGGACTTACTTTTATACCTCCTGCTTTAGCATTATTATCACTCAAAAACTTACTCATATTCAGATCTGCTTTTGTTATTTCACCAATTGAATCTTTAATAAGATTTTTAATACTAATCCCTAATGGGTCAAATAAATCATAACCACTATTCTCACTATTTGATTTCTCAATAGCTATATTAGCTTTATTAACAATTTCAGTATTACTGATGCTTAAACCATCTAAACCAACACCTAAGCTAGCTTGAATAAATGGGCGTCCTTCTAAACTTCCAGAACCAAATGCTAGTACAGAAGTTGATGTTACTGTTAATAAAGCAACAAAAGTTAATTTTTTCATAAAAACTCCATAACATTATGATAAAAGATTAATTTTACATTGATTATATTACAAAATTTTATAAAAAAACATCTTAAAAGAATAATTTTTAAGATGTTTTTGCTTGATTATTTTACTATTATCGGTTAATCTTCTTTACCTAATATTTGGTTAATTTCACCTTTATAAAGCACCGCTTTTGCACCAAATACTGCTTGAATACCACCACCAACTTTAATGACGGCAATAGCTCCAACAGCTTTTAACGCTTCTTCATTAACTAAAGTAACATCTTGAACTGATACTCTTAAACGAGTAATACAAGCATCAACGGTTTCAATGTTATTTTCACCACCCAAAGCGGTAATAATTTTATGAGAATTTGCCGTTAATGAAGTTTCTTGATTTTCAACAACTTCACTATCATTTTCATCATTGCGACCTGGAATAGCTACGTTAAATTTAGTAATTAAAAATCTAAATGAAAAATAATATAACGCAGCCCAAACAGAACCAACCACTGGCACTAATAACCAGTTAGTTTTTGCATTACCTTGTAACATACCAAAAAGGAAGAAATCAATAAATCCACCTGAGAAGGTATTACCAATAGAAATATTTAGAATATCTGCAATAAAAAATGACACGCCGTCTAAAAATGCGTGGAATACATAAAGCCAAGGTGCAACAAACAAGAACATAAACTCAATAGGCTCGGTAATCCCTGTGATGAATGATGTTAAAGCCGCCCCTAAAAATAGCCCTGCAACTGTGTTTCTTTTGTATTTAGGAACACAATGATACATCGCCAAACAAGCAGCTGGTAAACCAAACATCATAGTTGCAAAACGACCTGCAAAAAAGCGAGTTCCTTCGGTGAACAAACCTTGATGAGCAGGATCAGCTAATTGTGCAAAAAATATTTTTTGAGCTCCAATCACTGTTGCATTATTTACAATTTCCGTGCCACCTAACTCGGTGTACCAAAATAGTGGATAAATCATATGATGAAGCCCAACTGCTCCACTTAAACGCATTAAAAAGCCATAGAAAAATGTTCCAACAGCTCCCATTGCTGCGATATTTTCACCTGCTGATAATAGCCATTGTTGAAAAGTTGGCCAAATAAGAAAAAACATTGAGCCTACAAAAATCGCCGCAAAAGCCGTTACAATAGGAACAAAACGAGAACCACCGAAGAATCCTAAAATTTGTGGTAATTGAATATTGTGATATTTATTATGCAGTTTAACCGTAATTAACCCCATTACCAAAGCACCAATAACACCAGTATCAATACTTTTTGTTTCAGGTGAAAACAGCGGAATTAACACAGAAATAGTGCCTGTCATAATCAAATAACCAACCACTGCTGCCAAAGCTGCAACGCCTTTATCTCTTTTAGCAAGACCAATGCCTAAACCTATACACAAAAGCAGAGCAAGATTTGCAAAAACAACCGTTCCTGCACCTGACATTATTTTAAAAATTGCTTGTAAAAAATCATTATTTAATACAGGATAAGTCGAAACTGTTGCTTGATTTGATAACGCACCACCAATACCAAGCAAAAGACCTGCTGCTGGTAGAATAGCAATTGGCAACATAAAAGCCTTGCCAATTTGTTGAAGTTGTTTAAACATAAAATGCCCCCTTAATTACACAAAAATTAAATATAAATCCTTTTAGGATCAAATATTATAAATATTTTCTATTATATAATAAAAACTTCAAAATTATAATCAGCTATTGAATTTTTTCTCATATATATATAAATTTTTCTATATTTTGTAATTATTTTTTTATAAATTAACAAAATAAAGATAAAAAAGTATATAATAGGCATTTGAAGTATATTTTCACTTTTAGAACAATCATTTGGAGTTTTATGTCTAAATTAGATAAAAATCAAACATTAGCACAAATTAAATCAGGATTTGTCGCATCTTGCCAACCTGTTGATTTTGGTGCAATGGATAAACCTGAAATTGTAGCAGCTATGACCCAAGCTTGTGAAGCAGGTGGTGCATCAGCCGTTCGTATTGAAGGTGTTGATAATGTAACAGCATCTCGTCCTTTTCTTAACATTCCTATTATTGGTATTGTAAAACGAGATTTAGAAGATAGCCCTGTGCGAATTACCCCATTTTTACAAGATATTGAAGATTTAGCACAAGCAGGAGCTGATATTATCGCAGTTGATGGCACGGACAGAGTGCGTCCTGTGGCACTAAAAGAGGCGATCGCTAAAATTAAATCATTAGGAAAACTTGCAATGGCAGATTGCTCAAATTTGGCAGAAGGGCTTTATTGCAAGGAGTTGGGATTTGACATCATAGGCTCAACAATGAGTGGCTACACAGGTGGCGAAGTGCCAAAAGAGCCTGATTTTCAATTAGTGAAAGATTTAAAAGCAGCAGGCTGTTTTGTAATGGCAGAGGGGCGTTATAACAATCACGAATTGTGTCAAGAAGCGATCAAATGCGGTGCTGATAGTGTAACCGTTGGCACGGTTTTAACTCGTCTTGAAGTTATGGTTGCAGGCTTTGCCAAAGCGGTTGAAAGTGCAAAAGAATTAGCAAAATAAGGCTTATTATGAAAGTGTTAGTTTTGGACATCGGCGGAACAAAAATTGCAAGTGCTATTATTGAAAATGGCACTATTAGCAATGCCTACAAAGTACAAACGCCAAGCGATAAAGTTTTGGAAGAAAATGCAAATGTTAGCGAAAAAATGACCGCTTGTTTAGCACAAATTATTGCATATTACGATGATTTTGACTGTATTAGCGTCTGCTCAACAGGGATTATTGACAATGGTATTTTAACAGCATTAAACCCTAAAAATTTAGGTGGATTGAATGAATATCCGCTTAAAGAAACGCTATCAAAGTTATCGCAAAAAGAAGTCTTTATTTTAAACGATGCTCAAGCTGCTGCGTGGGGTGAATATCTTTGTTTAAATAACAAAAACATCAAAAATTTTGCTTTTATTACGGTATCAACAGGCGTTGGCGGTGGCATTGTGTTAAACGGACAATTGCTTAACTCGCCTGTTGCTGGGCATATTGGACACAGTTTAGCCGATCCTAATGGTGAAGTTTGTGGCTGTGGACGAGTTGGCTGTGTTGAGGCTATTGCATCAGGGCGTGCAATTGAGAAAAAATCTTTTGATTGTGGTTTAAACAAAAAGCCTGTAGAAGTTTTTGAACTTTTTAGAGCAGGTCATCCAATAGCAGAAAAAATCATCAATGCAAGTGCCAAAGCGATCGCAAATTTAGCGGCAGATTTGAAAATTGGTTTTGATATTGAGCAAATCGCATTAGGTGGCAGTGTCGGTCTTGCAGATGGCTTTATTGAGCGTGTGCAATACTTTTTAGAACAAATGCCACATATTTATCACATTCGTATTGAAAAAGCACAAAGCGGAGCAAATTCAGGGCTAGAAGGTGCTTATCATTACGCATTAAAACATTTTAATTAACATTATTTAAGGAAAAATTATGAATAAATTTCAAGGTCTTTTTAGTGCATTGTTAGTTTCTTTCAATGAAGATGGAAGTTTGAACGAACAAGGTATCAGAGATGTAGTTCGCCATAACATTGACAAAATGAAAGTAAATGGCTTGTATGTTGGTGGCTCAACTGGTGAAAACTTTATGCTTTCAAGCGATGAGAAAAAAGAGATTTTTCGTATTGCCAAAGATGAAGCAGGTGATGCTGTTACGCTTATCGCACAGGTTGGTAGCGTGAATGTTCAAGAGTCTTGTGAACTTGGAAAATATGCTTTGGAACTTGGTTATGACTGCTTATCTGCGGTTACGCCATTTTACTACAAATTCTCATTCGACGAAGTGAAAGAATATTATGACACCATTATTCGTGAAACAGGCGGAAAAATGATTATTTACTCAATTCCATTTTTAACAGGGGTTAATATGGGCGTTGAGCAGTTTGGTAAACTGTATGAAAATAAAAACATCATTGGTGTTAAATTTACCGCTGGCGATTTCTACTTATTAGAAAGACTTAAAAAAGCATATCCAAACCATTTATTATTCTCAGGTTTTGATGAAATGATGTTGCCTGCTTGCGCCGTTGGTGTTGATGGTGCTATTGGTTCAACTTTCAATGTAGTTGGGCATTTAGCTCGTGAAGTATTTGAAAGTGCAAATAATGGTGATTTTGCAACCGCTCGCAAAGTACAATCTCATATGAACGACTTTATTGAGCAAGTGTTAAGCAACGGTTTGTATTTAACTTTAAAAGAAATTTTGCACCTACAAGGTTGCGATATTTCATATTGCCGTCAACCTATGACACAATCATTGACTGATGCTCAAAGAGCAAAAGCGAAAGAACTTTTTGAAAAATTTTGTAAATAACTTTTCATAAAAACAGAAAAACCAACTCAATTAAGTTGGTTTTTTATTTATCTCCTTAATTATCATTTTTAAGATCAAAAAATGTTTTCTTTTTATTGTGCTATTGTTTTTTTTTGTACAATAAGTTATGATTTTTATTTAACTTAACAAAGGAAACATTTCTTATGAAAAAATTGACAATAGCGTTAGCTACAACATTATTAGCAACTTCTAGTTTTGCTCAAAATTCAAATCTTGCTATGTTACAAGCAGGTCAGATGGGAGTAAAAGCTCACGGTGGCTTTATTCAAGGGGGAATTGGAGTATCTGCTTTAGTGATGCCTGTTAGAATTCAAAAACAAGGCTGGACTAGCATCACTGAAGAGATGAAAACACTATCAAGTGTCGGTGTTCATCCTAGTCTTGCTATTGGTTATTTACACCAAAATAATATTCTTCAATCTATGGTTGGTGTTGAATTGGAAGCAGTTGCTAACGTAATGAAAAATGAATATAACATAGAGCAAAATGCTATTAACCTTGATCTTTATTTCAAAGGAAGAAGAGGAATGTCAAATATTAAATTTATCGGAGAAGTAAAAGGTGGTCTTACGTTAACACCTGAAGACAATGATGTTCAAATTGGTGCTAATATTGGAGCTGCTTTAGGTGTTGGTTTTGATCTTAACAGAAATTTTGCTCTTGATTTAACATTCCCTGTTGCTGCAACATTTCATATACCTGGTATGACGTTTAGAGGTGGTGTGAAATTAGATGCTCTTATCAAATTTTAATTAAGGAGTTAATTATGTTAAAAATTGGCATAAAGGACAAAAATAATGCTAAAAAGTCACTTAGAACCTTATACAATAAGGCTTTGAGTGACTTTTTTGAATGAATTTAAAAAAATGTGAAAA
>PDWI01003646.1_pt1 | contig 21516 bp, 22 predicted proteins | sample 1430891 | NCBI WGS metagenome assembly PDWI01 (sample SAMN01162508, study PRJNA174530) | Oral metagenome, whole genome shotgun sequencing project. | biome: Marine environment; feature: Marine mammal; material: Swab sample of the gingival sulcus; isolation source: swab sample of gingival sulcus... | reverse complement strand
TTTCGGTCAAAGTTTTGATTGAGAATGAAATTTTTCCATCCTTAATTTCAATAATCTTTGCCTTTACCACGTCACCTACCTTGTAGAGGGTTCGTGGGTTTTCAACGAGTGACCATGCAATTTCTGAAATGTGAACGAGTCCTTCAACTCCTTCTTCAAGTTTCAAAAAGATTCCAAAGTCAACGATTCCGGTTACTTCACACTCGAGAATATCTCCTACTGAGTACTTTGAAGGAACTGATTTTTCACGTGAGCTTGCACGTTCTCCCTTTTCAGAGAAGATAAGCTTTCCTTCTTTTGGATTTACTGACAAGATATTTACTGACAATTTTTGTCCAACAAGTTTGTTCAATTGAGCAACAATTGCTTGTGCATCTCCTGATTCAACGTGTGGGTAGTGTTCAGCATTGAGTTGAGAGGCAGGAAGGAATCCTGAAACTCCTTGCCAATCGAGCATGAGCCCCCCCTTGTTTGCTTCTTTTACTACGATTTCAAGTGTTTCTCCTGACTTGAGAACAGCTTCTGCTTCTTCCCAGGCAAGAGCCTTCTTTGCTTCTCGTAGTGAAAGTTCGATGTACCCATCTTCGTTTTCAAGGTCAATAATTTTTGCCTTGATGGTATCACCAGCATTAATTTCTCGAATGAGGTCTCGTGCGGTGAGGTACTCTTTACCGTAGATAATTCCGGTTCCAAAAGGTTTGATTTCAACAAAAACTTGGGTTCCGTGAATACTGATAACTTTTCCCTCAACGATTTGATCGAGTTCAAGTTCTTTGTTCTCTTCTTCCCGAAGAAGTTTTGCGAGAACAGAATTATTAATTTCTGACATAGTTGTATGTGTACTACTTATATTTTCAGCTGAGAAATATAAGTAATAAAAAATGCGCGCTTCAAAAACGCGGCTTTTTCCTAAAATAGTTTTTGTGGTCTTTCTCTATCAGAGACTCGCATAGTACAAGAGAAAGGGTTACAGCAAAAACCGCGAATAAGTATTTAGGATTACTTAATCATATAGATTTATATTTTTTTTGCAAGTATGATTCTTCCTTGGGTATTGACATTTTTTATTATATTGGTAGTATATTTATTGGAATAGTAATTAAAATTTAAATAATAATAATAATGAGTAAATTTAATTTTTTAAAAAAGGTTTATTGTCTAACAGGGTCAACCTTTATTGGGGTGGTAATTGGTATGGTCTTTTTTTTCTTAATGAATATCTTGTTTTTTGAATTGAGAAATGGGACCGCTGAGGAATTTTTAAGTTTAACGATTTTTCAGAAGGTAGGATTATTCCTATCGTTGATTATTTCTTTTTGTATTGCTATTGTTGTTGCAAAGAGACAATACGAGCAAGATATGAAGAACTAGAATTTTACCGCATATTCTCTTTTGAGAGTATGCGGTTTTTATAATTTACTTTCTCAAAATGATTTTTTCTATACCCAAAAAGCTTCTTTAAAAGAGGAGCTTTTTTAGTCTTTTTATGCTATAATAATTCTATGATTATTACATATTACGGAAAACAGTTTTTTAAGATTCAACAGGGTGATTTAACTATTGCGCTCAACCCTCTTTCAAAGGAGAATACTCTTGGGGTGAAGCCCGCACGGTTTGGTGCTGATGTTGCGCTCTGTTCAATGAGGCATCCTGATTACAACGGTTTTGAGAACACGGAATACAACGGCAAAGAACCTTTCAAAATTTACGGTCCAGGTTCCTATGAGCTCGGTGGTAACACCTTTGTTGGGTATGGTGAAGCGGCACGTTCATCTGACACCGATTTTATTAATACTGTTTACTTTTTTAGTCTTGATGGAATTTCTTTTTGTTTCCTTGGGGATCTCGCCCACGAAGCGATTGGTCAGAAAACAAAAGAACATATTGAATCTGTTGACGTAATTTTTGTTCCAATTGGTGGTGGGGAAACACTCGATCCAGTTGCTGCCGCAAAAATTATCAAGAATTTTAGCCCAAAGGTAATCATCCCTATGGATTACGGAAAGGATCGTGACGCAGGAATGCTCAATGCCTTTCTCAAGGAAATGTCTTCCTCCACTAAGCCGCAAGAAAAGTACGTTTTCAAGAAAAAAGATTTGGAAACTTTAACGGGACACATTGTTGTCTTGCAGACACAGTAAAATTATGTTTCGCTCCCACTTAAAAAAAATACGTAAACTTCCTCACGAAAAGCGTACGCGTGTTATAAATCTCTATGCTGGGGCAGTAACTCTCGTTATTGTTCTTGCATGGCTTGGTTTTCTTTTATTTCTTAAGCCAGCAGAACCAGAAGTGAAAAAAAAGCCTCTTTTCGGTGAAGGCTTTCGTGACTTTTTTGAGAATATTAACTTAGAATCTCAAGATTTTTTTGATAAAAAACCGAATGTAAAATAATACCATGACGATTATGAATGAAAACGAATATACACAAGGTCTCGAAAAAATGAATATTGTTTCAGAAATGAAGGAATCATTCATTGCCTATGCAATGAGTGTTATTACTTCACGTGCACTTCCAGATGTGCGTGATGGACTCAAGCCGGTTCACCGTCGTATTCTCTTTGCGATGAATGATATTGGACTTACCTCATCGGCAAAATTTAAAAAGTGTGCAGGGGTTGTTGGGGATGTGCTCGCAAAGTACCACCCACATGGAGATAGCTCGGTGTACATGGCTATGGTAAATATGGCGCAGGATTTTTCCTACCGCTATCCACTCATCTGGGGCCAGGGAAACTTTGGTTCAATTGATGGTGATTCTCCTGCTGCGTATCGTTATACCGAGTCAAAGATGAATAAAATTTCTTCAGAGCTCTTGCGTGATATTGAAAAAGATACGGTTGATTTCGTTTCAAACTTTGATGATACGAGAAAGGAACCAACGGTTCTTCCAACGGCTGTTCCGTCACTCTTACTCAACGGACAGCTCGGTATTGCTGTGGGTATGGCAACCAATATTCCTCCACACAACCTTGGAGAAGTTATTGATGCAACGGTTGCCCTCATTGATAATCCAAAGCTCCCAGCTGATGATTTGATGAACTACGTACAAGGGCCAGATTTTCCAATGGGAGGACTCGCCTACAACCCAGAGGATATCAAGAATGCGTACGCTTCAGGACGTGGTCGCGTGGTTACGAGAGGGGAAGCTGAAATTGTTGAAGGAAAAAAGGGGGCTCAACAAATTGTTATTACCTCAATTCCATTTCGTGTGAATAAACAGAACCTCATTGTTAAAATTGCTGACCTTGTGCGCGATAAAAAAATCAAGGGAATCAAGGCGCTTCGCGATGAATCAACAAAAGATATTCGCATTGTGATTGATCTCAAGAGTTCTGCACAGGCACGTCGTGTACTCAACTACATCTACAAGCATACAGAGCTTGAACAAAACTTTAACTACAATATGGTTGCCCTCGTTGATGGTGTTCCACAGACACTTGGTCTCAAGGATATTCTTGAATCATTTATCAAGCACCGCCAAGAGGTCGTACGTCGTCGTACTGAGTTTGATCTCAAGAAGGCAGAGGCACGTGCGCATATTTTAGAAGGGCTCAACAAAGCACTCGACCACATTGATGAAGTTATTGCTCTTATTAAGAAATCAAAAGATGGGGCAGAGGCACAAGCCGGGCTCATGAAGAAGTTCGGCTTTAGCGAAATTCAAGCAAAGGCAATTTTGGATATGAAGTTGCAAAAGCTCGCAGGTCTCGAACGCAAGAAAATTGAAGACGAATTGAAAGAGATTCTTGCCTACATCAAAGAACTTAAGGGTCTTCTCTCTTCTGTTGCTAAAATGCTTAGGGTGATTAAAGATGAGCTCCTTGAAATTAAGGAAAAGTATGGTGATGAACGTCGTACAAAAATTATTCCAGGGGCTGTTGATAGCATCTCTGTTGAGGACCTTATCCCGCAGAAAGAGTTTGCTATGGTCTTTACCCAAGGAGGATACATCAAGCGTACCGATCCTGCAGAGTATAAATCACAGAAACGTGGAGGGGTCGGTGTTGTTGATCTCAACACCAAGGACGATGATGTTGTTACCCACTTCCTAACAGGAGATTCACATAGTAATGTTCTATTCTTTTCTGATAAGGGAAAGGTGTACCAAACCAAAATGTATGACTTGCCAGAAGGGCGACGTTCAACAAAAGGAAAATCAATCAAAAACTTCTTGCCGCTTGAAGGAGAAGAAAAGATTACTTCAATTTTGCCAGTACCAAAAAACAAGGACATGTCGGATTCAAGCCTCTTCTTTGTTACTGGAAATGGAATTGTAAAGCGAACGGCTGCAAATGCCTTTGAAAAAGTTCGCTCAAACGGCCTTGTTGCGATTAATCTCAAGGAAGACGATAATCTTCTTGATGTACGCTTTACCAAAGATGATGATGAAATGATTTTGGCGACACAACTTGGTCAATCAATTCGCTTTAAGGTTTCTGATGTACGTACAATGGGTCGAACAGCTTCTGGGGTGAAGGGGATGAGCCTCAAGCCGGACGATATGATTGTTGGAACAGGAGTTATTCGCGCTGAGAATTCTGATGATTTGGAACTCTTGGTGATTACTGAAAATGGATATGGTAAAAAGACTCAGCTCTCAGAATACAAAGTACAAGGGCGTGGTGGTTCTGGAATCAAGACGCTCAATGTAACCGAAAAAACAGGAGCGCTCGTTGGGGCTCGTATTGTAACGAGTCAGACGAAAGAATTGCTTGCCATGAGCCAGCAATCACAAGTGATTCGAACGAGTTTGGAGGATATCTCAACACTCGGACGAGCAACCCAAGGGGTTCGCATTATGAAATTGCGGTCAGGTGATTCTGTTGCTTCATTTACTTTGGTTTAAGAAAATAAAGCCCCTAAGGCTTTATTTTTATATGCAAAAAAATATATTATGGATATAATTAAAAAAATAAAAAATAAAAATATGGAAAATACATTTAATCAAAATGACCTACTCGTTGCTATTGATGCAATACTTCCGCATTCAAAACACTATAAGAGGATTTTAGAGATTCACGTGAATGAACTTGATTCGTGTCAAAATATCATTGATCTAGCTTGTGGAACAGGAATTCTTGTTCAAAAGTTTCTGAGAGAAGGGAAGTGTGTTACAGCTGTCGATGCATCTGAGGAGTCTTTGAATTTTTTAAGAGAAAAGACGAAGGGTTTTACAGGACTCAATACTCTCAATTGTGACGTTACTCAGCTTGGTCTCATCAAAGATGAGACTTTTGATGGTGCAAGTTCGATGATTGCAGCTCATTTAATAAATAATTTTAGAGCTCATCTTTCGGAGACCTTTAGAATTCTCAAGCCTAAGGGGAAGTTTGTTATTACGGCAAGAAGATTAGGACAAGAACAAGAAAGAATCGTTGATATTGTAAAAAATTCTCTCCTTGAGCAAGGTTGTTTCTATGATTTTGAAAAAGAATTTTTTATTCTGAGAGATAAACTGCTTTTAACAGCGAAAGATCGTTCAGTATCATTACTTTCAGTAAGTGAAGTTAAATCAATTTTAAGAGAAATAGGTTTTTCAAAAATTAAAGAATTTGAAAATGAAAGTGCTGGTGTTATGTATACACTTTCTGCTGAGAAATAATTAAAAAAGAGCTTTTAGGGCTCTTTTTGTGCCGAGAGCGGGGGTCGGTCACCACTTTGGACATTTTTTCGAATCAAAGATTCTTAAAATATCTCAAAGCCTCGACCCCGCCGCTTGCGACAAGCACTCGCTTCGCTCGTCTTGTGTACCGCTACGCTCTTTTCGACCCTCCGTCTCTGCAATAAAAAAATATCTCCATAACACATTCGTGTTCTGAAGATTTTTTATGGTGCCGAGAGCGGGGGTCGAACCCGCACGCCAAATATCGGCAAGGGATTTTAAGTCCCTCGTGTCTACCAATTCCACCATCTCGGCATACATTGCTATTATACATAGTTTTTCTATTTAGGAAATAGAGTTATTTGACGAGAGAGGTTGATTGCCTTAGTATGGTCTATGAATGTGTATAAAAATTTCATGTATGAAAAAAAATTCTATTGAAAAAGAAACATTTCTCTATCTTGAAGAGAGAGATTTACGTTTTTACAGTCGAGGGTCTTTGAGCATTCCCGTATTAACTTTTTTTAGTGGGATTATTCTTGGTTTTTCTTTTGTTTGTATTTTTATTTTTTGTTTTGCTTTTTTCTTAAAAGGTGGAATGTACTTAAAAAACAAAATATATTCAAAGAAACTCAAATACCAAAGAGAGTACTTGGACTCACTTGTTCCAGTAGAGGCAAAGAGTTTCCTTCGAGAGAGAAAAACTTTTTCTCATATGAAAATTGTTTCTTAAGCAAAAAAGCATCCCTTGAGGGTGCTTTCCTTTTGAGATAAGATTACTATTGACAATAGTATAATTTTTATTTAAACTTTAATTAAAGTTAAATTTAAAAAATTGAAAATTATGAAAGAAAAAACAATTCAAGAAAAAACATTTGATTTTATCGTAGAAGAAAAAATTCTTCCTTTTGGAGGATTTATTCGTTTTTTAGTTGCTTTAGGTGTTGCGGGGGTTATTCCTTATGTTTTGAGCTGTATGGACTGGGGAATGGGAATAAAAACCTTTTCTTTTCTGGGTGGTAGTATTCTTTATGTATTATTTATTTATGGAGTAGTATATCCATCAATATCTTTTTTTCTTTCTTTTACTTCTTTTGTTCAGGAAGAATATAAAAATAAAATTAAAGAAGAACAACAAAGAAATTAGGTTTAATTAAAAAATTATGTTTTTTAAAGAGTCTTAATTAGAGACTCTTTTTTAATTATCTGAGATTAGTTATTTTGCAAGAGAATCGGTCAGGAGTCGATTATTTTCATATTCACTTTGTTTCATTGAAAATATATCGCTCACGACCCTGGCTCATAATTTCGCATTTGCTCAATAATATTCCGCCTTTCGATTTCCGACAAAGAGCATGCAGGCGCTCTTTTTCCACGCCTCATTAAAAAAATCCCTTTTAAGGGATTTTTTTAATGAGGCGTGGGCGGGAATCGAACCCGCGCATGGCGGTTTTGCAGACCGCAGCGTTACCACTTCGCCACCACGCCATATAAATACTTGTAATCATTTTTCTGACTACAAGTATAAGTCTATACTTCTTTGAGCAGTTGGTCAATTTTTTGACGATTTTTTTCTCCTTCATCAACGACAAACTCTACAAAAGGAATGACACGTGTTTTGATTCGCTTCTTCATGTAGTCGCGTGCATCCCACTTTCTTCGATTGAGGAACTTCAAGACTTGTTCTTCTGCATCTTGTGGCAGAACAGAGAAGAAGACCTTAATATTTTTGCGGTCACGACTGATTTCACAACGAGTAATGGTTACGAGTGAATTTTTATTTGATTCTTTTTCAACAAAACTCGCAAAGAGCTTTTTCATTTCTTTATTAATACGTTCAAATTTTTCATTCATAGATTTATTTGATTTCAGTGATAAAGCTCTCAAGAATGTCATTTTCAAAAATTTCATTCTTTGATTCGACCATCATTCCACATTGGGTTCCAGGATCTGAAACGTGTGTTGTTTCAGATTTTCCTTGTTGGAGCCCTGTAATATTTCCATAACCAATGCACTCATCTCTTCTTATGATTTTGAAGTGCTCATTTACCCGGAGGATACCTTCAATGAGTTCTCCTCCGATAACTGCCTTGTGTTTTTGTCGTGAGAAGGTTTTCAGGATTTTTACACGTGCTTGCATTGTTTCAACTTCTTTTTTAATACGTCGCTCTTCAGCGAGCTTTTCGAGCCACTCAGTGAGTTTGTAGATAATATCAAAAGTTTTTATGTGTACCGTTTCGTAATCATTAATGTTTTTAATAACAGGATCTTCCCCTACGTGGAATCCAATCACCACAGTTGTTTCGTCAGAGAGGGCAAGCTTGATGTCTCCTTCGTTGATATCTCCCGTCTCCTGTTTGATGATTTTGAAGATAACGTCATCGGTTGTCATCTTTTCAATTTCACCAGAGATGGCTTCACCGGTTCCAGCTACATCAGTCTTGAGAATAATGGGAACGAGAGCCGTTCCTTCGGGTACGTCCATAATGCCAGTACGCTCTTCGAGTTCGGCTTTAATTTCTTTAAATTCGGCAATTGCTTGTTCGGCATCTTTTTTTGTTTCAAAGCTCGCAAAGACGCTTCCGACCTGTGGAATTTTGTTGAATCCAACAAGTTGGATTGGGGTAGAGAAGTGCGCTTCATCAATAGATTTTCCTTTGAAGTCGCGAAGCATTCGCGTTGGGGTAATGGTATCGTCAACAACAACGAACTGACCCTTTTTAATAGATCCATTTTTGATAACGAGGGTTGCAGAGATTCCTTCTTTTGGATCACGGTGAGCTTCGATAACAAACCCACTTGCAAGTTTGTCGAGGTCACCAGTCATTTCTTCCATTTCAGCAACAAGGAGGAGTGTCTGAAGGAGTTCGTCGATACCCGTTCCTGCTTTTGCAGAAATAGGGCACACAGGAACATCCCCTCCGTATCCCTCAACGTAGATTCCTGCTTCAAGGAGGTCGGTCTTTGTTTTTTCTACGTTTGCATTTGGTTTATCGATTTTGTTGATAGCAACGATGAAGGGAATCTTATTTTTTTGGATAACTTCAATCGCGTGCTTTGTCTGCATTTTTACTCCGTCCTCAGCAGAGACAATGAGAATGGCAATATCAGCCACAGCTCCACCACGGTGTCTCATTTGATCAAAAGCAGCATGGCCAGGAGTATCGAGAAAGGTAATACGCTTTCCATCGTCGAGTGATACTTCGTAGGTAGAAATGTGTTGTGTGATTCCTCCCGCTTCACCTGCAACAATATTTGTTTTTCGAATGTAGTCGAGCAGGGTTGATTTTCCGTGGTCAACGTGCCCCATAATAGCAACGACAGGCGAGCGTTCAATAATAGTAGTTTCTGTAGACATAAGCAATAGCGTTTAATTAGCGAATAACGTGTTGTTCTTCTTTGGTAAGGGTGTGTTTTGATGTTCCTTCGGTAACCTCTTTGGCAAAAACATTCATGCGGTCACGGTTGTAGAGAGAAGAGATAACAATCCCTGTTTTGTACTCATTGGTGAGACCGATGGCAAAACTTTGTTTCCCGCTCTTTTCATTGAGGGCATCAAAACGAAGAAGAGAAATGTGCTGGATACTCTTTTTTATCTTTTCCTCGAGCTCTGCAATACGAGCTTCTTGAGATTCAGAGTTTTTGCTGAGGTTTTTAATATCTGCATTATTTTCTGCAATAACTTCTTCAAGGCTTTGTGCACTCTTTCCTCTGAGGAGTTTTTTGAGTTTTCTCTGGAGCATGAATACCCAAAGAGTGAGGAGTACGATGCCAAGAAAGAGGGTTGATAAGATTCCGAGTAGTACAATTTCTTTCATATCTCTATAGTATAGAAAAAAGTCTTTTTTGCAAAAAATGAATAGGGGTATGAGGTCTTGAAAGATAGGCCGCTCTTCCTCTTGCAGTTTTCTCCGGTCTTTATACACTTGAGGTATGATGTCTATTTTCAGAAAGAATAAAAAGCAAACAATCTACCTTGATCATGCTGCTGCGACACCGCTCTCAAAGCGTGTTTTGGCTTCTTTGAAGGAGTCACTTACTCAGGATTACGTGAACCCTTCGGGAGTGTTTCTTCGTGCGCAAGAGCTTCGTTCCAAGGTAGAAAACGCTCGCCATTCGGTAGCAAAGAGTCTTGCTTGTCAGGATACCGAAGTTATCTTTACTGAAGGAGGAAGTGAGGCGAATAATCTCGCGCTCTTGGGGTTTATCCGCGAGTTCAGGCGAGACTTTAATAAAAAACCGCTCGTCGTATCGAGCCCTATCGAGCACGCTTCGGTTCTCGAAACTCTTAGGTCATCTGAATCACGCGGTGAGATTGACCTCATACTTGTTCCTGTTAGCGAAGGAGGGGTACTTGATTTTGCTTTTCTCAAAAGGCTTTTGCGCGAGGAAAAACCTCACCTTATGAGCTTTGGTTACGTGAATGGAGAAATTGGTGTTATTCAGAATATTCGTGAGATTGCAAAAATGGTTCGCCACCATAGAAAACACCAAGAGCGAAATTTTCCATTTCTCCATACGGATGCCGTTCAGGCCGTTAACTACTGTGATGTTAATGTGCAGCGACTCGGTGTTGATATGATGAGTATCAACGCTTCAAAAATTTATGGTCCAAAAAAAATAGGAGCACTCTACAAAAAAAAGACGGTTCAACTCGAGCCACTTGTTTTTGGTGGAAACCAGGAATTTGCACTCCGTGCAGGAACAGAAAATTCTCCCTATGTATGTGCTTTTGCAGAGGCACTCTCTGAAACACAAGAAATGAGGGAAGGGGAGGTAGCGAGACTTGTTCCTCTGCGTGATTTTTTTGAGCGCGAGCTCGAGAAACGTATTTCAGGTATTATTATCAATGCGCGTTCTTCAGAGCGAATTCCAAATATTGTTAATGTTTCACTTCAAGATTTTCTTCATGAGGAAATACTCTTGCGTCTCGATGCCTACGGTATTGAAACAAGTATGAAGTCTGCCTGCAAGAGTGATGCTGAGGGTGATTCGCACGTACTTCACGCTCTTCGTGACCACGATACGGTATCACTACGCTTTTCTCTTGGGAGAACAACAACAAAAAAAGACCTTCAGTTTGTCCTCGAAAAACTTGATGAAATTTTAGACCTTTTGCGAAAAACGCGAGAGCTCTACCTCTTTTAAAAACTGCCTTCTTGGCAGTTTTTTTGACAAATAATGTTTTCATCATACTATAGAATTGGAAGTGCCTCCAATTGAAATGAATGGTGGCGATGTTTAATTTAATAATCGTATAAAAAATGAGTAATGGAGATGTAGAAGCCTATGAGGGAGTGTTTATTGGAAAAGATCTTTTTGATGGAAAAAATCTTTTTACCGTACCTTGTTCTAGGGTAAGTGACACAAAGACGGTCGGTCGCAGGACAAAGATTCTCTATCAAAATCCTCAGATATCAAAAGAGGTATTTAAAAATGCGAGTGACCACTTTCTTCCAGGAGAGGATTACTGTATAGAATTTCATCCTATACTCGATGAAATTCCTACAGAATACTGTTTTGATTTTATGAAAGAAAAGCAATTTTTGCAGGTTGGGGCAAAAGGAATGATGGAACTCTTTAAGCATCATCCGGAAATTTTCCCAAAGGATAAGTGGGTTATCTCTCTTGATCGAGAAGAAAATCTTATTACCTGTGAAGATGGTTCTCACGGAGTTGTAGCGATTCGTAACCGAAGGCAGGGAGCAGAGATTAACCTTGGGTCTTTTGAAGAAGATTGGAACCAATCACATATTCTTTTATGTGTTTCTAAAATTCATTGGATTCCTTAAAGAAGATTGGAACTGATTACACATCTTGTGTGTTTCTAAAATTCATTAAAAATGGTGGTGTCGAAAGGGCACCACTTTTTCTTTTTATAAATATTTTGCAAAATTTTCATATACATGAAAAACTTGTCAAAAAAAACTTTGGGTATATAGTAAGAGTATCGTTATTTAATCAAAAAATATTATGCCTCCATTTCAAAATTTTACGAATAAAGCAAAAGAAGCAATTCGAAAGTCACATGAACTTGCTATTGAGCGTGGACAAAACCAGGTTGGTGCACTCCACCTCCTTGCCGGTTTGGTTCTGCAGGATGATAGTCTTGTTGTTTCTCTTGTTGAAAAAATGAATATTGACTCAACATTCTTCACCAACCATATTCTCGATGATCTTGACGAGCAGTCGAGTGCCGATATAGAACGAAGTGAAGAAACTGTTGATGCTCCGCAGCAAATGTTTTTGACTGGTGATCTTGCACACATTATTGAGTCATCAATGCGCCTCTCGCAGGAGATGAAAGATCAAAATATTTCTACAGAACATCTTTTCTTGGCGCTCTTTGAGGCTGAAAATCCAGCAAGAGATATTCTCGAGAAGCTCGGTATTGAAGGAAAGAATGTCAAGAAGAGCATCAATGAGATCCGCGAAGAAGAAGAGAAACTCGAGGGAAGTTTTGGGCGCAAGTATCGTTCGCTCTCAAAGTACTCTCGCAACATGACGGAGCTTGCCGCACAGGATAAACTCGACCCTGTCATCGGTCGTGACAAGGAGATTATGCGTATCATTCAAATTCTCTCTCGTCGTACCAAGAATAATCCTATTCTCATTGGTGAGCCTGGAACAGGAAAGACGGCTGTTGTTGAAGGGCTTGCACAACGTATGGCAAAGGGTGACGTTCCTGATTCGCTCAAGGATAAAGAGCTCGTTTTGCTCGATTTGGGACTCCTCCTCGCTGGAACAAAGTACCGTGGAGAGTTTGAAGATAGGCTCAAGCGCATCATGAAAGAAATTGAGCAAGCTGAAGGTTCAGTGATTCTCTTTATTGATGAGATACATACCCTCGTTGGGGCAGGGTCATCAGAGGGGTCAATGGATGCGGCAAATATGCTCAAGCCTGCTCTTGCGCGCGGTGAGTTTCGTGCCATTGGAGCAACAACTCTCGGTGAATACCAAAAACACTTTGAAAAAGACCCAGCACTCGTTCGTCGTTTTCAACCGGTTCAGGTTGCTGAACCAAGTACCGATGATACGATTGCAATCTTGCGAGGACTCAAATCAAAGTACGAGCTCTTCCATGGGGTTCAGATTACCGATGAAGCTATTCTCTCTGCAGTGAATCTTTCGTCACGGTACATCACCTCACGCTACCTTCCTGATAAGGCGGTTGATCTCATTGACGAGGCTGCTTCTGCACTGAAAATTTCTCTTCAGAATAAACCAGCAGCACTCGATACTGCCCACCGAAAAATTATGCAGCTCGAGATTGAGAAAGAATCACTCGCAAAAGATGTTGCTGCAAAAGACACCAAAGCAAAAGGCCGCTTGCGCAAGATTAATGCTGAAATTGCAGATTTGCGTGAGGGAACTCGCGAGCTCGAACTCAAGTGGAAGAATGAGAAAACTATTCTCACGAGTATCGCAGAGCTCAAGGAGAGTTTTGAGGGACTTAAACTTGAAGCTACACAGGCACAGCAAACAGGAGAACTTGGTCTCGCTGCTGAAATTCTCTATGGGAAAATTCCGCTTACGGAAAAACGGCTTGCAAGTGAAACAAAAAAACTTTTGCGCGTACAAAAGAAGAATAGAATTCTCCGTGAGGAGGTGAGCGCTGAAGACGTTGCTGCTGTCGTGGCAAAGTGGACAGGGGTACCGGTTACTCGTATGCTCGAAGAAGAGGTGCACAAACTTGCACGTATGGAAGATTCTCTCAAGGAGCGTGTGAAGGGGCAAGATGCTGCTATTGAAAAAATTTCGCACGCCATTCGTCGTTCTCGGGTTGGTATTGGCGACCCACGTCGACCGATTGGATCTTTTCTCTTCCTTGGTCCTACGGGAGTTGGAAAAACTGAACTTACCAAAGCACTCACAGAATTTATGTTCGACGACGAGTCTGCACTCATTCGTGTTGACATGTCAGAGTTTATGGAGAAGCATTCAGTTTCAAAACTTATTGGGTCTCCTCCTGGGTACGTTGGTCACGAGGAAGCGGGAATCTTTACCGAAGCAGTTCGTCACCGTCCGTACTCGGTCGTTCTCTTTGATGAGGTTGAAAAAGCTCATCCTGATATTTTCCACCTCCTCTTGCAAGTACTCGATGATGGGCGCTTGACTGATGGAAAGGGAAGGGTGATTGATTTTAAAAATACGATTATCATCATGACCTCAAACCTCGGTTCTCACCACCTTCAAAAGATGCAAACCATTGGGTTCGCAGATGAAGCGCACGAAGAGTACGAAGATACGAAGGCGAAGGTCAAGGAGAGCTTGAATGAGTTCTTTAAACCAGAGTTCTTGAATCGTATTGATGAGATTCTTATCTTTGATACCCTCGATCGGAAAGTCATCGAGGAGATTGTAAAAAACCAGCTCGATTTGGTGAAAGAGCGCTTGGCAGAAAAAGACATTAAACTTAGTTTTGCAAAATCGCTCGTCAATCATCTGGCTGCTGTCGGTTTTGATCCTCGTTATGGGGCTCGTCCACTCAAGCGTGCTATACAAAATGAGGTGCTCAACACCCTTGCACTTGAGATGGTGAGTGGAAAACTCAAGGCAGGGCAAAGTATCAAGTTGTCATTCGAGAAAGACAAACTTCGTTTTGAAAAGAAACCTAAAGCACGAAAGAAAAAAGTCCTTGCGACAAAATAAGAGTATGCTATACTCTACGTGTTCTTTAAGAAGGACACGTATGCGTCTGTGGCAGAGTGGTCAAATGCACGGGACTGTAAATCCTGCGACGTTAGTCTACGGGGGTTCGAATCCCTCCGGGCGCACCATAAACAGCTAGTTCAAGTGCTCTAACGGGTATGAAAATTAGTAAAATAAAAAACATCATTAAAAAGGTGTTTTTTATTTTACTAATTTTCTTGTAAAAGAATATTATTTAATATATACTGAATTTAGTTTTTGATCTTTTAAATTAATAGTTATGAAACAGTTATTTTCTAAAATTAAAAAGACTAAAGCAAAACAATCAACTCCTAAGAAAGGAAATTGTGGTGGAAACAAGTGTAAATGTAGACATTAAGTATTTTATGTTTTAGTCAAAAAGACTCAGTCTAGGATTGAGTCTTTTTAAATAACATAAAAATTTCTTTTGGCGATAGATTAAAAAGTTCAATAATGTTTATATTAGTTTTTTCTAAAATCTCATGAATCATCCAGTAACCAATTGAGTATCCATACCAATTTGGTAAATCATTTGTTCCAAAAAAATAAGAAACATAAAAATCAACATTAGAATCATCAATAAAAAGATTTAAAACTTTTTCTTCATCTATTTTTGCAAGCTCCGCTAGAGCATTTTCTTTTGAAAGAGCAAGAGACCATGGGGCTTGTTCTCCGCCAATAAGATGCTCACGAAAATGCTCTGCAAGACCTTCATTTACAAATCCATCTAAAATTGAATTCCATGAATAAATATCGGTATAAACAAGATGGGCATATTCATGAGGGATTGTTTCAATAAGTGATTGCTCCCATTCTGGGTTCAAAACATCAATAAACAAATATAAAATATTTTTTTCAACAGGAGAAGCATTAACACCCTTTAAGTCTTCACTTGCTTCTTTATTACAAAAAGGAATTATATAGACGGTAATATCATTTTGAATAGGTAAGGTATTAAATGATTTTTGAAAAATATCTAAAAGTGTTTTATAAATTTTTTGCTCATTTTTCCCAAAAGGAACAAGTTTTTTAAAGTCAGAATTTCCAAAGATTTTTCTTCTTAAATCCTCTTTTAGTTTTTCTTCACTTGTATATTCTTCTCCAAGTTCAAAATCCTTATTTTCTTTTATTTGAGAAAAAATATCTTCAAAAGTTTTTTCTTTTGTTTCGTCTATTTTGGATTCAATAAAAAAATAATTGACTGAAATTTTTTGTGAAAGATATTGTGTATGTTGTTTTTTTATGTTATTATTCATGGTGAATTTTAAAAATAAATGTTATGAAAAGTAAATATTATCCTATCTTTATTGCCCCTTGGGAGGAAAAAGGGAACAATATCCAAGTCTTTACTATTGTTGATAGTATAACACTTGAGAATATGAATAAAAAGGCTATTTCTCAAATAGAGAATTTATGTAATGGTAAAAAAGAACTGAATGAAATTATTAATGAACTCTCTTCTGTCTGGAATAGTAAAGATGTTTTAGAATTATTTCATTATTTTATCCAAGAATTTGTTATTGTTAATATTTTTGATATTAATAATCTTTCTGAAAAGACAAGAAATAAAATTGAAGTTGTTTTACCAGATAAAAATACTCTTAATAAATTAGATATTAATTATAATATTCTTTATGGAAAAATCTCTTCATCAAAAATTTGGTCTTGCGGGAGTGATATTTCTTTAGGTGTTGCGAGAAAAAAATTAATTTCTGAAGTTTTAGAGTGGAATATTTGGAATTGTTGTGACTGTACCATATCTGCTAAAACAAATGAACTTGATTATGGATATATTCATCCAGAAAAAATTGTAAGTTATCATAATAGTCAATATTTAAAAAAATTTTTTAAATTTAAAGAATTTAATAAATCTCAAAATTATGATTGGGTATTGGCAAAGAATCTTACAAAACAAAATGATGTATATATTCTATCTGACCATATCTTGTTTTCAAATAGTTTAAATCGATATACTGATTGTACATCTTCGGGTGCTGCAGCACATGAGATAAAAAATAAAGTAAAAGATCATGCATTGTTTGAGCTTATAGAAAGGGACTCTTTTATGATTTTCTGGTTGAATAGATTAATTTTGCCAGAAATAAATAAAAAAACCTTACCTGAGAATTACATAAAGAGAATCAGAAAAATTGAAGAAATGGGTTACTCTCTTGTGCTTCGAAATATTGGTCTAGATATTTGTCCTGTTCTATTCATTGCCGTTCAGTCATTAAGTGGTAATTATATAACGTGCGGAATGTCAGCAGGAAATTCTATTTCTGATGTTTTTAATTCAGCTTTAGCAGAGGTAGAAATAGCTCTTTTACACATATTAAACTCGAAAATAGGACAGATACAGATATTACCAGATCAAGTCAAGACTCTTGTTCAACATGAAGAATTACATCAACAACAAAAATTTAAAAAGGAAACAGAATTTTTCTTTTGTAATTCGCAGAATATGTCTTATAGACAATTTGAAAAGGATTTTAAAAAGATGGGTGATATTTCTACTGAGTTAGAAAAAATAGGTTTTGATATTATAGAGGTTGATGCAAGTAATTGGAAAACAGATATATTATTGCCAGAATTTCGTTTTGTTTCTAAATTTATTGTTCCGGGTTTAATTCCGTTGAGTTATGGGTATGGATGTGAGCCTTTGGGTATGGATAGAATTTATGAAGTTCCAAAAAAAAATGAATTTTAAAAGATTTAATTTGACTGAAAATCAATTGAATTTATTTCCACACCCATTTAATTAAATAAAAAAATACCTAAAAAATAATTTAGGTATTTTTTTGTCTACAAATTGCCAACAATCAAAGCTTTCTTTTTATGTGTTCTGCAACACCATATAAATATGGATACAATGACAGAAAAAGAAAAAATAAATTATGTTTTGTACGCAAGGAAGTCAACAGAATCAGATGAAAAACAAGCATTATCAATTGGAGCACAGATTAAAGAAATGCTTCATATTGCTGAAAAAGAAAAACTTAATATTGTAGAGATTAAAGAAGGGCTACATTAAATCTTTACAAAATTTAGAGGTTTCATGGTTCGAGTTGTTGTAGGCGCACACAAATTAAAAACACGAACACGAGAGTGTTCGTGTTTTTAATTTATACGCCTGAGGTTAGGGTAAAAGCCTGAATAAAAAATGTTCAGGTTTTTATTTTAAAGACCAGAGAAAAAGAACTTACCCTAAGATTGAGTCCTTTTAAATAAAGTAAAAATTTCTCAGAAAGGTAATACTTGTATTTTATATATTATGTGATATAATTTTAACCAAATTTTAGTAATTAAAAATAAATATTGATATTGATATGGATATAGTAAAAGAACTTCGAGAAAGGCTTTCTTGTGTATACAAGAAAGCTCATGAGACTATTGTGTGTTCTCTTCGTTATTTTGATTCGAAAGGGCGCTCCTTGTCCGTCTCGGTTGAAGATGTGAGTGAAGAAAATTTTTTTGATTCTCTTTGTTCGAAGGTGGCTTCTCTTGAAAAAGAAGGTGGTCTTATTCTTGACCTACTTTCCTTTGCGGTTAGAGATGATTCCTATACATCTCTTGATAAAGAGGATCGCCCCCTAAGAGCATCGCTCTTCAAGCGTTTCTAAAAAGGTAAAATTAAAAATCAGCAAAAAAGCTCTACTTTGTGTAGAGCTTTTTATTTTTTTTTCTTTCTCTATACTGAGAGTATGAAGACAAAGAAAGATACTTTTTATATCTACGGAAAGAAACCTATAGAAGAGCAGCTCGAACGTAATCCAGAAAACGTTTTACGCATCTTTATTTCTGATGTTATTGCAGGAAATAGCCCTGAATTTCTCCAGCTCAAACAGTATGCGAAAGAACACAAGATTCCGCTCAATAGTATTTCAAAACATAAACTCAAGGAGTACGTTGGTGATGTTAACACGCAGGGAATTCTCGCTCTCGTAAAGAAGTACGAATATATGGATTTTGATGAGTGGTATGAAATCTTTACCCAAAAAGATGATTCTTCTCTACAGTCAGTTTTGATTCTTGATCACATCGAAGACACTCACAATTACGGAGCACTTTTGCGTACCGCAGCTGGTGTTGGTGTTTCTGCTGTCTTTGTTGCCAAAGACCAGCAGGCACCCGTCAATGGAACAGTTTTCAAAACTTCGGCGGGAGCAGTTCTCCATGTTCCTATCGTGCGTGTTTCAAACATCAATCAGACGATACAAAAATTAAAGGACTTACGTTTTTGGGTGGCGGCTATTGATATGGATGAAGAGAACCGCGATACTATCTGGACACAAAAGTATGACACCCACATGGCTTTTGTTGTTGGTTCTGAAGGGAAGGGTATTTCTCAAAAAGTTTCTGAGCATGCCGATTTTCACCTCTCTATTCCGATGGAAAATAATTTAGAATCACTCAACGTTTCTGTTGCTGCAGCAGTAGCTCTCTACGAGTGGAAGAGGCAGGTTTCTTGCAATCAAAATTAAGAGCGTCTTTGTTGAGGCTCTTTTCTTTTGCTATACTAAAAATGTATGAAATTCTATCAGGTACAAAGTCGTATTTTTCTTTTGCTTGTTCTTGCTTTGGTAGGTCTTGCCTTGCTTGTTCCGGTAATTGTAAATTCTTTTTCAAGAACGACCGACAAATATCTTATTGCAGAGCTTAACCGTGCACAAGCTGAAATGTATTTCTATGAGGGCGATCATGGAAACTATAAAAATGCATGTTTAAGTGGACTTTTTGGTTTTGATCAATACTTTCTCTTAAACGAAACAGGTCATGCTATTTCTTGTACAGTGAGCCCAAGTCTGCGTTCAATGTCAATGTACACATCTTTGGAAGAGGAAGGTTTTGTCTTCTGTGTTGATTCAAATGGCTTTAGTGGAAAGATATTAGACAGTCATCCGAATCCTGGATATTGCTCAAAATAGTTTTTTTTGTATACTGGTGGTATTGAATTTATTCAATTAATGCATTAATTTATTACCTATTATGTCACAAGATAATCTTGTTACCCTCTACTGTAAAGAAACAGGAGAGCACGTAACAACACGAAAAAACAAAAAAAAGTTGGCAAACGCACCAAAACTTTCACTTTCAAAGTTTTCTAAAAAATTGCGAAAGAAAGTTAACTTTGTCGAAACAAAAAAAATCTTCAAGAAAAAATAATTTTTTTTGGAGTCTGCCTCAGGCAGTATTGGGCGATTAGTTAAATGGTATAATAGAGGTCTCCAAAACCTTAGTTGGGAGTTCGATTCTCTCATCGCCCGCGAGTATATAAAAAGAATGTCTATGCATTCTTTTTTTGTTTAATAAAAAAATAGCAAATGTGTTTTGCTATTTTCCTGTATAGTGACGGCTATTGCGTCGTGTTTTTGCAACTTCAAGCATTGCTTTCTTTGCTTCAAGTCGTTTTGCTGTTTTGTGGGATTTGGTTGTTTTCATATTTCCCACGCTGTTTAATCGTTTTCCCATAATGTTTCAAGTATACACAAAAATGGAAAAGAGAAAAGTCTTAGTAATATTAAACACCTTTCTTTTTTAAGAAAAAATGATATTTTGTAATTTATGAATAAGCTAAAAATAATCTTAGGAATACTCATTATTTTTTCAGCAAGAGGGGTTTTTGCTGAGAGTTTTACAACCTCTTTTTCCGCTGAGGGGAACTACACCTTCGATAGTTCAAAAATTGAAGTATCTGAAGGAAAGGCGTGCTTAAAAACAGTAGATTTTTCAAACGTAAATGATGCAATTACAGCAGATTCGACTTACTCTGCAAATGAACCAAAAGATGCTTTTGATGATACAGATTCAAAGGGGTGGGGAAACTATAGAACCATGCCTTCATGGTTAAAGTATGATTTTGGAGAATCAAATAGAAGATTTATTAACTCATACTCACTATATCGAAGTTCCCAGAACGAAGGAGGGTGGGGCCCTAATGAATACACACCTCTTTCTTGGTCTTTTGAGGGTTCAGACAATGATGTTGATTGGAATGTTTTAGATTCGCAGTCTGGTGTTAAGATTTTAAGTGATGAACCTAAAAAAGTTTTTGCAATAAGCTCTCCACAGTTATATCGTTATTATCGAATTTTCATTACCGAAGCTGACAACTCAAGATCTTGGGTGAATATTACCGAAATGGAACTCCTTGGAGCTAGCATGGATGCTCCAAGCATTGTAAAGACTCTCGGAGATTCAACCGATAGCATTAGTTCTTTCACTGGTTTTTCTGTTGCGGGAAGTGATAGTGGTTTGTATTTCCAAATCTCTCAAGACGGTAATGATTGGAGGTTTTGGAATGGGTCTTCCTGGTCCTCTGCAGGTGCTACGAACTTTAACGATGCAGCAACTATTAATGCCCATATTTCATCGTTTCCTGCGGTGAGCAAAAAGATTTTTGTAAAAACATTTCTTGTTTCGAACGAGGGTGAGAACGTTGAGGTTGATGAAATCACCGTTGATTATGAATTTGATGCTGAGGTGCCAACCGCAAGCTTCAGCTACACCCCAACAGAATCGACTCCTGGCCCAGTGATCGTCACCATGACGACCTCAGAGGAGATTGAAGTTCCAGCAGGGTGGACACAGGATGACTCAACCCACTACACCAAGAGCGTGAGTGTAAACGGTACCGTATCCTTTGACATTACTGACCTCGCAGGGAACACCACCGAGGTGAGCTACGATGTGACCAACATTGATGCTGAGGTGCCAACCATCACTCTTAATGGCGCAAACCCACAAGAAATTACTCAGGGTAACGCATATACTGAACTTGGTGCAACAGCAAATGATGCTGAAGACGGAAATCTTACCAACTCAATTGTTATTGATGCTTCAGCTGTCGATACCACAACGGTTGGAACTTACCATGTAAGCTACACCGTAAGTGACACGGCAGGAAATACGACAACCGAAACGAGAGTTGTTAATGTTGTAGCGGTGCAGGTGAATCGTAATAACAACAATAAAAAGTCTCGAAAGAGACGTTCGTCTCGAATCAGGTATGTATGTAAAAATCCTCGAGCTCTTAACTATGATCGTTTTGGACGACATAAATCTTCCTTGTGTCGATTTGCTCAAGAAAAGGAGCAAGTTTCCTTGAAGAATAGAGAGGAAGACTTGCAGAAGAGGGATATAGACAACCCCCTCAAAGGAACCCTCTGTCCAACACACCTCCTCATTACCGACAACATGAAGAACCCATCAACTGATGGAAGGTACTCTTCTTACAACAG
>PDWI01003645.1_pt1 | contig 21517 bp, 19 predicted proteins | sample 1430891 | NCBI WGS metagenome assembly PDWI01 (sample SAMN01162508, study PRJNA174530) | Oral metagenome, whole genome shotgun sequencing project. | biome: Marine environment; feature: Marine mammal; material: Swab sample of the gingival sulcus; isolation source: swab sample of gingival sulcus... | reverse complement strand
TGTATGGGCTTGTAAAAACTATGATGGTGATGTACAATCTGATACTGTAGCTCAAGGTTTTGGTTCATTAGGTTTAATGACTTCTGTTCTCGTTACACCCGATGGGAAAACCGTGGAAGCCGAAGCCGCTCACGGTACCGTTACCCGTCACTACAGAAATCACCAACAAGGTAAAGAAACGTCTACCAACCCTATAGCGTCTATCTTTGCGTGGACACGTGGTCTTGCCCATAGAGGTAAATTAGATGACAATCAAGCTTTGATTAATTTTGCTCACACCCTTGAAAAAGTATGTGTAGATACTGTAGAAAGTGGTAAAATGACCAAAGACCTTGCCCTGCTTATCCACAAAAAAGATATGAAACGGGAACATTACCTCAATACTGAGGAGTTTTTGGCTGCTTTAAAAGACAATTTGAATAAAGCACTTGCCTAATCTAAGCACAATAAATAACCATAAAAAAAACCCTGACTATCAGGGTTTTTTTTATGGTCTGTTATGACATAAAGTTGTGTTTTTCAACCCACTTTATTCAACTATAATTTTTGAGCTGTAAGAGCTGTCTTTGTTATAAGCTTTTACAAAATAAACACCGGGTGCTACATGGAGATTAAAGGTGTAATCTCTAAGTTCAGAACTGTTTTTGAAATAATAGTTTTTCAAACTTCTACCTGAAATATCGTAGATTTCAACAACAACCTGAGGAATATCGGCTTTCATATTTATATTAAAAGTTCCATCATTGGTGTTGGGGTATACAGTAAAAAAGATATCAGGTGTTTCCAATTCAGGAGAACTCAACACTACAGGTAATGGTTGTGTTCCTTTATAAATCATATAACCGCCTATACGGTAATAAGGGTTATACCCGTCATTACAGTCCGTACAGGTTTGACCTGATACACAGTCGGGATTGCTGGCATTACAATAATCCAGATAACTTTCTTGAAAAACATATTTAAAATTGAACACGCCGGCACTCACATAGTTGTCTAAGTCATAAAAATACGGTGAAGGAATAGTTCCCGGACACCAACCGGCTCTGTTGTAATACCACGTTCCATTCTGACCGGTACACGAATCGGGATTGGGGTTACAAGTCGTCCACAAATGCTGGGTAAATGCTTGTTCACCATTAATATCTAAATGATGGGTTGCTTCATAAAATTCAGCGGCATTGTCGGTGTTATTTTCTCCCCAACCATGCCCGGTGGTCACCAACCTGAAAGACATACTTTCAGTAAATTCAGGAATCATAATGGTAGCTGCTTCTACCGGTTGTGGTTCGTCAAAGTTGCCAAAGTTATAATTACCCTGCCAGACCTCTTCAACCAGTGAATAAGGATACTCAGGCGCACCTGATTCGTAATCTAATGTCAAATCCAGTGACCAGCCACCTGTTCCCCAAGTTTCTATATAGGCTCTGAATTCCACTTCACCTTGCAATAAAAATTGGTAATCTGTCACGTCTATACTGTGATCACAAGCCACACCATAAGGCGTAATGTATCTGAAGAGCTCTATCCACTCCCCTGCCTGATCTTTTATTTCTACCCATGCCAGCCTGTCCCAGTCATCACATCCGCCACTTACATTGGGGCAAGACACTGAAAAATCAGCAAAAATCTTATTGTAAGCACCCACAGATTGTGGTAATGTATAAGTCCCATAATACCATTGTGAAGCACCTGTACCATCAAAGTTGATTACAGCATCCTCAAAAGTCTGCACCATCTGATCTTCAACGGATGCAACTACCTCAACAGTTTTAACCAAAGACATAGTGTTACCATTGCTGGCCGTAGCAATAATCTCAATGTCATGAGTACCATAAGCATTAGGTATCCAGTAGCCTATAAAATAACCTTTGTAGAGGTCTGTACTGATAACCTGACCATCAACATGAAATTCTAAACCTGTAATTTCCAGCGTTTCCGGTTCGTCTATCGCAGCAGAAGCGGTCAGCGGATAAGCCATCAACGAAGGCATCTCAATGGGTTTGTCTGAAGATATTCTCGTTACAACCTGTGGAAGAAGTTGTGATAAATTAACAACCTCAAAACTACGCTGTTGCTCTACAGGATAATAATCATCATTACCCACTTGCTCAGCTTTTACGGTAACAATACCCGCATCACCTGTCAGAGATAATGTATTGCCGGATACTGTTGCAGGTCCGGAAACAACACTAAAGGTCACCGGCAGACCGGTATTGGCTTCTGCAACTAATTCAAATGGCGGATCTGTTGAATATTTCTTTTCGATAGCTTCAAAAGTCATCACTTGATTGTTTTGACCGGTAGCCACACAATCACTACCACCGGAAATCTCCGTAGCATAAAGCTCTGCAATGGCTATATGTGCATTGTTAGAATAATTAGAATTGAAAACAATTTTAAAATACCGGGCATCTACAGCTCCAAAACTTATACCGGCTTCCTGTCCCGGTGCATTGACATTGTCATACATAAATTCTCCCATAGCCTGTATCACACTCCAGTTTTCACCATCTTGACTCAGATAAACCTCGTAGGCTTTGGGTTTTGCCGTAGAACCATCATTACGGGTCATCAAACTGATACCGTTTATAGGATGACTTTCGCCCATATCAACGGCTATATAATGAGGATATGTAGAGGTGTAATTTTGCCATTTGGTATGCCAAAAGGTATTGATATCATCATCAATAGCATGAATGGCATGTCCGTTATTAGCGCCTTCTCCGTTGGTTTCCTCTGTATCAAATGAGTGTATAGTCCACGAGGCGCGGTCTATGGCAACATCTGTACATTGAGCCTGTGACCAATAAAATGTTATAAAAAGAATAGAAAGTAATAAGTATTTGTGTTTCATAGTGTAAAAATTAATATCTATAGTAAAGTAATAGCCTTGCATCAGGGTGACTTTTAAAACATAGTGCTTTTATAAAGACCATAAGTTGTATTTCAATGGTATAAATGTCGTTCTGTTTATCCTAAACGCTCATAAAACTGTTCAAAAATGATTTTGAACCACGCTGTATAGTCATCAGGATTTTTTTCTATATCGGCTTTGACATCTTCTAAAGCAAGCCATTTATAATCGGCTACTTCTTCCAGGTTTATAGCCGGACTATCGTTATAATGTCCTATCATCACATGATCCAATTCATGCTCAGTCAATCCATTATCAAAAGGAGCTTTATAGATAAATGAAAAAGCTTCTTTCAATTCACAAACAAACCCCATTTCTTCTTGTAATCGTCTTTTACCGGCCTCTATATTGTTTTCACCCATACGTTGATGGCTACAACAGGTATTGGCCCATAACATAGGCGAATGGTATTTATGTGCTGCCCGTTGTTGTAATAACAACTCATTGTTATCATTAAACACAAACACTGAAAAAGCCCGGTGTAAAATTGCTTTTTCATGAGCTTCCATTTTCTCCATTTGTCCTAATGGTTCATCTTTCTCATTGACTAATATGACGTATTCTTGCGGCATTTTGGTAAAATTTAGTGTTCAAAATTACGTAATTTTATTTAAAAGTACTCCGATATGTCCTGTAATTGGCTATAAAACATCTTGATATTTTCATTAATTTTACCGGCTCAACACAAATGACATGGTCATACACAGTACGTCCATGATTTCAAGGGTTTTGAAACTTATAAAATGTGAAGACCTACCCTGAAATGTTGAACTGTTTAAGGTCTTAGACTTTAACCAATGACAAGCTGTCAAACCTATTAGCAGATATTCAATTTTCAGAGATATGCTCCGGAGGTTATGTCTCTATTAATATAAACAACGCATGTTTGAAATCATTTCATTAGCACTATCAGTAGCCATTGGTGTTCTTATAGTCTTACTGATCAAACCTAAGCAAGAGATCATCAGGTATTTATTAACCTTTAGCGGGGCGTATTTGTTGTCTATTACAGTCCTTAAGTTTTTACCTGAAATCTATGTACATCCCAACACGACGAATATAGGTTTGTTTGTCCTGATGGGACTTTTATTTCAATTAGTTCTGGACTTCTTTTCCAAAGGCGTAGATCACGGACATATACATCATCATGATTTTACACGCTTTCCCTGGGCTTTATTTATAAGCCTTTGTATACATTCTCTGATGGAAGGTCTGGCTGTATCAGACCACGACCACCATAACTTGCTATGGGCTATCATCATCCACAAAATTCCCATCACGATGGTATTAGTTACTTTTTTATGGGTATCAAACATGAAGCGCCTGAAATCAATAGTATTTTTGGTGGGATTCGGACTGATGTCCCCACTGGGTGTTTGGTTAGGCACGGCAAGTCCCGTATTAGTTCAATACCAGCCTTTTATCAATGCTTTTATCGCCGGTATGTTCTTACATATCTCTACGACCATTATTTCAGAAGCATCTGACAATCACAAGTTCAAGTGGATTCAATTCGCTATGGTTATTTTAGGTGTGTTGATAGCGTATTTTTAATCTCCATTCAGCACACGTTTTAATCGTAATACATAAAAATATTGTAGTCAAATACAGATAAAACAGTCATAAAAAACAAACAGCATATCATTAACCATACAAAAAAAGCTGCCCCATGAGGCAGCTTTTTTTGTGATAAAAACTCGAATACTAAGCTTCTTCCAACTCAGTTTCATTTTGATATTCATCCAGAATCTCTTGAACACCATCCAAGGATACACGACCATAAACTTTCTCTCCCACAAGAACCACAGGTGCAAGACCACAAGCACCTACACATCTGAGACTGTTAAGAGAGAACTTACCGTCTTCAGTCGTTTCACCAACGCCTATGTTCAACTTTTCTTTAAACTCATCTAACACTTTTTCTGCGCCACGTACGTAACAAGCCGTACCAGTACAGATATTGATAGGATATCTACCTTTTGGTGTCAGATTAAAAAATGAATAAAATGTCACCACTCCATAGACATGGGCCAATGATGTATTGAGATTTTCTGCAATAACTTCCTGAACAGCTTCTGGTAAATACCCGAAATTGTCTTGTACTTTATGAAGCACATTGATTAGTTCACCTTTATCATTATTGAACTCTTTACAAATGGCCTCTATCTTAGCTTTATTTTCTGCGCAAATAGTCATCATAATATTGTAATGTTTTATTTTTTTATTAAAAAATTATTCTTCAGTCACATCTACATGAACACTCTTATCAAAGTATTTGGTATGTAACAAGTGATGTGCTTTTTCACTCATAGGTTCACCTAAGAACTCTTCATAAAGCTTGATAATAGATGGGTTTTTATGAGATTTTCTAATAATCTTACGTTCATCTTCAGAATAAATCGCCTTTTGTCTGGCTTTTATAATAGATGAATTACCGTGATGTAGGGGTTGCCCACCTCCACCGATACAACCACCCGGACAAGCCATGATTTCTATGGCATGATATTCTGATTTTCCGGCTTTGATATCTTCGAGTAATTTTCTGGCATTACCCAATCCGTGGGCAATACCTATTTTGATAGGTAAACCTTCAAAATCAACAGTAGCTTCTTTGAGCCACTCCATGCCTCGCATATCTTCAAAAACTACTTTACCCAATTTTTTATTGGTAAATTTTTCGTAAGCCGTTCTTGTCGCAGCTTCTATAACACCTCCTGTTGTTCCAAAAATAACACCGGCACCGGTAGATTCACCCATTGGTTGATCAAATTCTTCCGGATCTAAATTTCTGAAATCCAAGTTTGCTTGTCTGATCAAACGGGCTAACTCTCTGGTAGAAATAGAATAATCTACATCCGGATTACCATCGGTAGTGAATTCTTCACGACCACATTCATACTTTTTAGCGAGACAAGGCATGATAGAAACAACAACCATATCTTCCCGTTTAACGTTTATTCTATCAGCAAAATAAGTTTTTGCGATGGCACCAAACATTTGTTGTGGTGAACGGGCAGACGAAGGAATATCAGTCATATCGGGGAATTGGTGTTCAAAGAAACTCACCCAACCCGGACAACATGAGGTCAATAATGGTAATTTTACAGTCTCGTCTCCATTGAGATGTCTGGTTAAACGGTCCAGTAACTCTGCACTTTCTTCCATGATGGTAAGGTCTGCAGCAAAGTCTGTGTCAAATACATAATCAAAACCAAGGGCTTTTAAAGCAGCAGTCATTTGTCCGGTAACTAATGTACCAGGCTCATAACCAAATTCTTCACCAAGGGCTGCTCTTACAGCAGGTGCTGTTTGTACAACGACTACTTTGTTAGGATCTGCCAGCGCTCTGATAATTGTGTTGGTATGGTCAGCCTCTGTAAGTGCGGCTGTTGGACAGACTGCCACACACTGACCACAATAGGTACAAACACTCTCTTTCAAGTTCATTTCAAATGCAGGAGCCATAACTGACATAAATCCACGGTTTATCGCTGTGAGAGCGCCCACTGTTTGTACTTCATTACACATGGTCAAACAACGTTTACAGCCTATACATTTGTTCATATCCCTTACGATGGCATCAGACTGGTCTTGAATATAAGTAGATTTTTCACCTTTGTAGTGAATTTCTCTGATACCCATTTCCTGTGCCATACTTTGCAAGTCACAGTGTCCGTTTTTAGCACAAATCAAACAGTCAGAAGGGTGGTCACTCAAGATAAGCTCCAACACTGTCTTACGACTGTTTAATACGCGAATACTCTGGTTGACTATTTCCATTCCTTCCAGGCACTCTGTAGCACAAGCAGGGACCAAATTTCTTCGTCCTTTAACCTCGACGACACATATACGACAACCGGTAGGGTTATGTGTGGTGTCCAAATCATGCAGATGCATATAACAAAGGGTAGGAATATCTATCCCTACACGTTTTGCAGCGTCTAATATAGTAGAACCTTTCGGTACTTTATAACTTTTATTATCTATTTTTATGTTGATCATTTCCATAATAGGTAGAGTATTAGATTTTTAAGAATTAGTTTAAATAAACGGCGTCAAACTTACACTTAGTCATACATACACCGCACTTGATACATATTTCTTGGTCAATGATGTGTAGTTTTTTCCTTTCACCTTCAATGGCATTGACCGGACAGTTTCTGGCACAAACCATACATCCGATACAATGTTCTTCATCAATATAATAGCGTTGGAATGCCGAACACTGACCACTGGGACATTTATGATCTTCTACGTGAGCCTTGTATTCTTCAGGGAAATTTTGCATCGTTGAAAGAATAGGGTTAGGAGAAGTTTGACCTAAACCACACAGAGACGTATCTTTAACAACATTACCCAAATTTTCAAGTAATGCTATATCTTCAGGTGTTCCTTTATCTTCTGTTAAACGTTCTAAAATTTCATAAAGTCGTTTATTACCTATTCTACACGGTGCACATTTACCGCAAGATTCTTCTACAGTAAACTCAAGATAGAATTTTGCCATAGCCACCATACAATCGTCTTCATCCATGACAATCATACCACCGGAACCCATCATTGATCCGGCTGCAATCAAGTTGTCAAAGTCAATAGGTGTGTCAAGGTGTTTCTCTGTCAAACATCCACCTGACGGCCCACCGGTTTGTACCGCTTTAAATTTCTTACCGTCTTTGATACCTCCACCGATATCGTAAATCACTTCACGTAAAGTAGTTCCCATAGGCACTTCAATAAGTCCTACGTTGTTGATTTTTCCTGCCAAAGCAAACACTTTGGTTCCTTTGGATTTTTCAGTTCCTATGCTGGAAAACCACTCGGCACCTTTATTGATAATAGCTGTAATATTGGCAAATGTCTCCACATTGTTGACATTGGTAGGTTTATTGACATAACCTGACACACTGGGGAATGGAGGTTTCAAGGTAGGCTCACCTCTCAATCCTTCCATAGAGTGGATAAGGGCTGTTTCCTCACCGCAGACAAATGCTCCTGCACCATATTTAATCTCTATATCAAAACTAAAATCTGTATCAAAAATATTATCACCCAACAGACCATATTCTCTTGCTTGGTTAATAGCTATTTTCAAACGTTTAATTGCCAATGGATATTCAGCCCTGATATAGATGTAACCTTTGGAGGCTCCAATAGAGTAACCACAAATAGCCATGGCCTCTAATACAGCGTGTGGGTCACCTTCTAAGATGGAACGGTCCATAAATGCTCCGGGGTCACCCTCATCAGCATTACAAACCACATATTTTTGATCGGCTTTTGTCTTGGAAGTAAATTCCCATTTCAGACCTGTAGAGAAACCTCCACCACCGCGACCACGAAGACCGGAAGCTTTGATTTCTTCAATAACTTCGTGAGGTTTTTTCTCTGTTAAGCATTTAGCCAAAGCAGTGTATCCTTCGCGGGAAATGTATTCATCAATACTTTCGGGATCAATAAATCCACAGTTACGCAAAGCAATACGCATTTGCTTTTTGTAGAAATCCATATTTTTTGAATCCGAAACATGCTCTTCTTTTTTTGGATCTAAATAGAGTAAACGCTCAACTTTTCTTCCTTTGATAACGTGTTCATTGATAATTTCACGGGCATCTTCAGGAGTAACCTGTGTATAAAAAGTATTGTCAGGCATTACTTTTACAATAGGTCCTTTTTCACAAAAACCAAAACACCCTGTTGCTATGACGTGTATATCATCTTCAAGGTTGTGTTCTTTAATGATAGTCTTAAAATTATCTAATAACGTATTACTTTGTGAGGCGTGACATCCGGTACCACCACAAACAAGTAAGTGCATTTTATATTTTTTCATTGGAATAGAATTTATATCGTTATAGAACTAAAATCTTGTTATTATTAATCAATAGTTTCATAGTTATGAGGAATAATGCCATCGGTAAGCTCTCCTCTTATGATATGGGTTTCCATAATCTCGTCAGCCTTTTTAGTATCCACATAACCATACACTACAGGTTTTTCACCCGGCATAGTTATTTCTATGGTTGGTTCGGCATAACAATATCCCATACATCCGGTTTGAGTTACTATAGCATTGATTCGTCTTTTATCAAGCTCAACCATGAAATATTCCATAATTTCTTTGGCACCTGAAGCAATACCACAAGTTGCCATCGCCACTTTTATCTGAATAGCGTGTTCAGGATCTTCACTTTTTTCGCGTAAATCCATTTTGTTTTGTACGTTCTCTTTGATTTTACGTAGATCTGCAAGTGATTTAACTTTAGACATTTTTTAAATTTTTTATTATTAATAGGAATAAGCGTATAATTCGGTTACATTTTCTTTTATCATTTCTTTTATAAATTTTTGTATTTCGGGTGTATTAATGGGAGTTTCGCCCAAAATTTCTTTAACTTCTATGGTATTAAAAGTATAGGTTTTATCATTGACTATATGAGTGTATTTAAAATCTATAGCCGGATTGGCATTGACCAATAACGATACTACGCCGGCGATATCTCCTATCGGCAAACAATCTATATGTTGTATATGGAATGTTGCCACAAGGTGTGTGCCTTGCCCCAGAGCAGAAGTTATCATAAGCTCACCTCCGGTTCTTTCAGCATTTTGTTTGAACAATGGAATACCTAAGCCCACTTTTCTCGTAGTACGACTGGTGGTGTAAGGATCGGTGACTTTATCGAGTAAATCTTTACTCATCCCTGAACCGTTGTCCATAATGCTTACCGTCAACAATTGATTGTTCTGCTCATCCATTACAATCTCGATATGAGTTGCCTTGGCCTTAATGGCATTTTGGGTAATATCTAATATGTGCAATGACAAATCCTTCATGAGGCTAATACTTTTCGTCCGTTTTCTTGTTTAATAGCTTGTCTGAATTCGCTAAATGTCGCATCCTCCATCTCAATAGTGTTGTAAACACTGCCAATAGCATCTATAAAATGAGCATCAGAACTTTGTAATATTGTTTTATCCGACAAATAGGCATCTTGTTTGATCATATTCTGACGGCTGATATGTCTTGAGATCTCATAAGCATCGGCATTTAAATCTCTCGGAATAAAACCCAGTTGCGCAATCAAACTGTTTTTGGGTTTATTGATATGAGCCGGAATAAATAATCCGTTTAACTCATGTACTTTATCAGCAATCTGATTGATGTTCTGATCAATTCCGGCTACTAACCAACGTTCTTCTTCATAGATGATATTCTCATCTACATCTACAACCACCTGATAACCCATTTTTTCCGGTTGGTTGGGAATATGAGGCAAATGCATATCCAAATACTCTTGGAATGCCTCCAAACTTGCTGTTGTTTCAAAAAACGCCAGGCAGTGGGCTTCTTCTTTGGTTGTAATCTCAACACCACAGAAAACGCTGATTGGTTTATCTTTAGCTGCCTCCAGAACACTGGCACATTGTCTCGTGCTGTTGTGATCTGTGATACCTATTATATCGAGTTGTTTGTCCAAAGCAGCCTGTACGATATTCGATGGGCTCATATCTAAAGAACCGCATGGCGATAGTACCGTATGAATATGTAAATCTGCTTTGTACAAAGACATGGTTTATTGATTTAATAGTTTATAGAGTTCTCCTGAAATTTCAAATGCTTGTTTAGACGTTCCCAACACAGGAATACCTTCTTCATTGCTCTGCTCTGCCATATCATCTTCGGGTTTAAAATCTTTGACCAGAATTACGGCAGCCAAATCCTTTAAAGAGGCAATCGCCATAACATTTTTATGGGTTTGTAAGGTTATCCACACCTGACCTTCTTTGGCATGTCCCATCACATCACTTAACAGGTCAGAGGTATAACCGCCGGAAACCTCATTTTTAAGGCCTTCCTTACCACTGATAACAGTTAGATCTAATGCTTTTAATAATTGCTCTACATTCATGATTGTTGTTTATTTGTTTTATGAATACCCCACACATCGTTAAACTTTTCGGCACTTTCATTGGGTGAAAGTGTCCCCTGTTGTTCTAACATTTTCTGAATAAAAATACAGTGTTCTATGGTGGCATGTCCCTGTACAATATCTTTGGCCAATGATCTGCAATTGGGCGCACCACACATGGTACAATCCACTTTAGGAAGCCTTTCTATGATTTTATTGACTTCTTCCATCTTTTTGAATGCTTCACCCACATTGTCATCTAATTTCATCATAGATCGCGGCAATACTTCACCCACCCCCATATTCTGTGTCAATTCATCTTTACGGGATAAAATAGATGAAAAACAAGGGTTTTCCTCCGCTCTGTGTTGGTCATGTGTCAAAGCCATATTTTTTAACCGGTCAACCGTTAAAAACTTATTGGTTGTGGTCAATACACCACCGGCACAACCTTCATCACAGGCTCGCAATTCTAAGAAATCAATCCCTTTGATTTCATCGTTTTCGACTTTGTCCAAAAAGTCAATAACATTGTGTATCTCATCTATGGCAATGCTTTTACCCTTGGCTATCGTTGTTTCTCCTCCGGTAAGTGAATAGGTCAATGCTTCGGGAGATAAATTATAATTATACAAGTGTTCAGTTTCCGTCACTTGTTTACGTCTGATATAGCTATAGGTTTTATTGAAAAACACATCCATATTGATAGTCCCTGTTACAGGCATTGTGTATTCACCTACGGGATCCTTAATCGCTACAGTTTTAGCGGCACAAGGTGTAATGTAAAATATACCTATATCTTTAGGATCAGCACCTTGAGCAGTCAACTCTTTTTGCACAAAATGAGCCGAGATATCCATAGGTGTTTTTTGCAAGATAAGATGATCTACCAGTAGTGGAAAACGCACTTGTATCAACCTTACAATAGCAGGACAGAACGTAGAAATCAAGGGTTTATTGGTATGCTCTTTTTGATAGTCGGGCAATTCGTCTTTTAATATTTCTACACCGTTTTCCGCCTCGTAAATATGTGTAAAGCCAATTTTCTTTATAGAATTATAAATAAGATTGACAGAGATGTCTTCAGGAAACTGGCCTATAAATACTGATGGTATGAGCGCCACTCTGTATTTGTATTCAAAGATATGTTCAAAATCATCATTATCTATGGTGATGGCTTCCGTAGGACAAACCACAGAACATTCACCACAATCGACACATTGGTTCAATATAAGGGTAGATTTACCATTTTTCACCCGCAATGCTTCTGTAGGACATACAGAAACACAGTGCGAACAACCTATACAAAGGTCTTCGCTAAACTGCAAGGCGTGAAAAAATGTTTTATCTATCGTCATAATCTCTTATGAATTAATTGCCGTTTTGATTTCTAATCTCGTGCCTTTACCAACTTCTGATGTAATAGTCAAAACATCACAGTTGTTTTTAATGTTTGGAATACCCATACCGGCACCAAACCCCATTTCTCTTACTTTTTCTGAGGCTGTAGAATAGCCTTCTTTCATAGCCAGATTAATATCCGGAATACCGGGACCTTTATCATCCAAAACAATATGAATATCGTTTGGGGTCAGGTCTATTACAATGTTACCTTCATACGCATGAGCCACGATATTGACTTCTGCCTCATAAAGCGCTACAACTGTTTTTTTTATAATTGCCGGCTTTATGTTAAGCTGTTTTAACACACGCTTAAGCTTACTGGACGCACTGCCCGCTTTAGAAAAATCACCGCCTTCTACAAAAAATTCAAAGTGCATCGTTTCACATGATTAATATACAGGTTCCAATCCTGCGTTATACAATATCCCTGTGGCTTTAAACAATGAGTAATCACAAGACAAAAGCACAATATCATTTTCATCGGCCAATGCAACCATCTCTTCTGTTATCCCCTTACTTCTCACTACTACAATCACATCAACCTCAGCCATTTCTGCTGTTCTTATGGTTTGTAAATTGCTGAGTCCTGTAAGTAATACCACATGCTCTATATCAACGGTCAAGACATCACTCATCAAATCAGAAGATAAGCCGTTTTTTATCAGCTTATCAGGGTCATAGTTCCCACTAACCACCGTTGCATTGAGTAGCGAGATAATCTGATGTAACTTCATATTGGTCATATTAGTTTTTAACATAATTTCGGACTGATTGTCTGTTTTTAAAATGTTTTGAATCGCCCCATTCGTTATAACCTATCAATTTATTGATCCTTGCCATACGATGATCAATGGCATAAATACAATCTTCTGTTTCATTCTCCACAGTACAGGGTTTACCTTCATACAAATGATAATTGTCACTGTAATCACCCAATGTAATATTGGGCATCAAAATATTAGCCCCGTATTGCAAGGCTTTTTCACGTCCATCAGATGCAATTGCTTGCAGCGCTGTAGTGGATGCTATGTTTATATCCGGCATCAAAAGGCGTAACGCAGCAACCATCTTTAAGGCTAAGTCTAAACGCTCTTCTTTGCTCTTCAATAAATGTCTGTATTGGTATAAAGGTGTGTCTTCATGCTCTATATAGGGTCCCATACCCACCATATCCACATCAATATTCTTGAGGAATAATAAATCATCTGCTAAATCCCCTATAGTTTGAAATGGCAATCCAATCATAAATCCTGTACCCAAATGGAAGCCTGCTTTTCTGATGTTGTGTAAAGCTTCTATGCGTTTGTCAAAACGATGTATCTTATTGTTGGGGTGAATTTTTTCAAATAATGTTCTGTTTGAACTTTCAATACGTAAGAGGTAACGGTGTCCTCCGGCTTCAAACCATTGTTGATAAGTCTCTAAGGTTTGTTCGCCCAAAGATAATGTGATGCCCAAGGTGTCATTACTCAAAGCTTTGACCTCCTTAAGCAATGCAGTAATCTCATCTATAAACGCTTGGTCTGTACGTTCTCCGGCTTGAATAACAATGCTTCCATAGTTTTTTTCTAAAGCCTCTTCAGCACTTTTAAGAACCTCCTCTTTACTGACCACAAAGCGTTGTTGATTGTGGTTAGAACGTCGGATACCGCAATACAAGCAATCTTTGATACAATAGTTTGAGTATTCTATCAAGCCTCTTAAATGGACTTTATCCCCAATATTTTGTCTAAGCACCTCAGCTGATTTTTCGAACAATAATGTCTTATCCTCTCCTTCAGCCTTGAGTAAACACATCAAGTCTTCTTTTGTAAAGTTTTTTTGATTTAATATGTCATTAAAGCACTTCATACTCAGACGGATAATAATTCATTAGTTACAAAAGGACTGATGGCGCGCTCTAAAATGCCATTCATATAAGCTATAGCCAAACCATAATTGGTCACCGGAATATTGGCATCCAATGCCGGTTTTAAGCGGTTAAGCACTTGTTGTTTGGTAATCATACATCCTCCACATTGGATAACCAGAGCATAATCTGTCATAGGACGTTCTATAGTGGACAGCCCTGCTGCAATATCAAAGGTGAGGTCTTTTCCGGAGTGTTTTTTAATCCAATTGGGTAATTTATACCTGCCTATATCTTCACAACTCACCTGATGAACACAGCTCTCTAACATAAGAATACGATCACCGTCATTGAGGTCAGATAGCTTTTTCACACCTTCCAAATAAGCTTTAAACGGCCCTCTCATACGAGCAAAAAGCACAGAAAATCCTGTCAAAGGAATGTCCTGAGGAACCACCTTACTCACAAATCCAAACGCTTGACTATCTGTAATCACTAAGTCCGGTTTGATGTTGTTATGCTTAAAGAAATGATCTACCTCAGTTTCTTTGAGCACGATATTAACCGCATCGTGATCAAGCACATCTCTTATAGCCATGGCTTGCGGCAAAATCATTCTGCCGTCAGGGGCTTCACTATCTACCGGCGTGATAAGCATAACCAAATCGTTTTTACCAATCAAGCCGTCCAGTAATGACGTATTTTGGTAACTGGTTTCAGGAACAGTTCTTTTGAGCGCTTCAATAAGCTCAGCAAAGTTTTTGGATGTTTTAACACTGCAAGAGACCACAGGAACATTAGCTTGTTGCTTGATAAGCGCTGATGTTTGAGGTTCTAAAACAGCTTCGTCTTCTTTGTTGTGCACGATAAGGAAAGGCACGTTATAATGGTTGAGTTTGCCTATAAGCGCTATCTCTTCTTTACCAAAAGCATTATTGGACACTACTAACAAAGCCGCATCTATCTGACTGATGGCTTGTAGTGATTTTTCGATACGTTTTTGACCTAAATCACCGGTATCGTCTATACCAGCTGTATCGATGATTATAGCCGGACCAATACCAAAAATCTCAATAGATTTTTTGACCGGATCTGTTGTTGTACCGGCAACATCAGAAACAATGGCAACATCAACACCTGTAAGGGCATTGATCAAAGAACTTTTCCCAACATTTCGTCGGCCAAAAATTCCAATATGCGGTTTCAAATCCTTGCCTTTACTCATGATCTATTATACTTAGAAATATAAATCTCTTTGTCCTTGTTTTACCAGTTCTATGCGCTCAACCAATTTCTCCTTTATCTTATCATTGGGGAGTGCATCCAGATCTTTCTGAATGACATGCCATGCTTTGGCTTTAGTATCTTCATCGGCGTAATCTTCCAGATATTCCACTAAAGTCAGAATAGCATTGGGCGTACAATATTTTTTGATAAATCCGGGTACGGAAAACTCCATAAAATGCTCTCCCGTACGACCCAAACGGTAGCATGCTGTACAAAATGACGGCAACATCTCTTTATCCAACAATTCATTAATCACATCCCTCAACGAACGTTCGTCATTGATTTTAAACTGTTCGTGGTTGAGGTTTTGCTCTTTATTTTTCAAGTCAGAATAACTACCCAATTCTATTTTGGTGCCACCATCCACCTGAGAAACACCAAACTCAATAACTTCATCTCTTACCGCAGCACTTTCTCTGGCAGTCAAAATCATACCTGTATAGGGCACTGCCAGCCTTAGGATGGCAATTAACAGTGCAAAATCATCATCAGAAACAAAATATTTGTCACCTACTTTAAGACCTGACGCATCTTTAATACGAGGGAAAGAAATCGTATGTGGCCCTATATTGTAACAAGCCTCCAGGTGATTGGTATGTCTTACCAACCCGAGAACCTCATACTTCCAATCGTATAACCCAAACAAAGCCCCGATACCCACATCGTCTAACAAAGCTTCCTGAGCCCGGTCTAATGAGGTAAGACGGTTGTTAAAATCAGCTTTTTTTCCACTCACATGATACCATTTGTAAGCTTCCGGGTGATAGGTCTCCTGAAAAATCTGATAGGTACCTATACCAGCTTCTCTTACTATTCTGAAGCCCTCTATATCAAGCGGCGCAGCATTGATGTTAACCCTGCGTATCTCACCTTTACCTTTTTTGACTTCATAGGCTGTTTTGACATTTTCCGCTATATACTCAGGACTGTAATCGCGATGCTCACCATAGACCAAAATCAGACGTTTTTGACCATTGTCTTCCAACGCCTCTATCTCTTTGATCATCTCTTGTTTTTCAAGTGTTTTTCTGACCGCCTCTTTGTTGTCTGCTCTAAAACCACAGTAGGTGCAATTATTAGCGCATTTGTTACCAATATAAAGCGGCGCAAAAAGCACGATACGATTACCGTAAACTTTCTTTTTTAAGGTTCGCGCACCCTCTTTTATCAGTTCGATATCTTTGGGATCAGTGGCATTGAGCAACACAGCAGTTTCCTGCATACTTAAACGCTTTTTATCAAGCGATTTCGCAATAACTTCTTTGATTTTTTCTGTAGTAGAAACCGTATGATCTATGATGTCCTGAATCTCTTCGGGATCGATAAACGGCTGCATCGGTTCATCCGGAATGCTGTACTTTTCAGGTTTAAATTGCATAATTTTAGTTTTTAGATAGATTTATCAAATTGAGAATTTCTTAAAATTACCTCTTTAAATCAGACGTTAATTACACATATTTTAACAAAACTCTAAATTCTGTAACAAAAGTAGCGTAACACCTTATTTTATACCCTGACAAAAATCATAAAAACACGTATTTTTAAGCTTGACTGATTATTGAATAATTATCAATATTGTAAAATTTTCATTAACTAACACTTAAACACGAAAAACATTTATTGTGTTTTTATCTTTATTTCAAGAGTTTTATTGAATTTTTATCTATCTATCATGGGTATAAATAACACCCAAAGCAGAAAAGGCAGTCCGGTTTTGGGTTTTCTATAGAAAATACGCTTAAAAAAGAAGATGTTTACGGGCTATTAACAGGCAGTCATGACTTATGTTACATGGTTATTTACAAAGCATTGTTTTTCAACACAAAAAAGCATAAAAAAAACCGACTTGAAATCATTTCAAATCGGATTGTTTTAAAATATTTATACACCTTACCTAACACAAAAAAACACTGTTTTTTTGACTATCAGCATAGGTTTACCGCATTAACGCACTTGGATGAATTAAGAGTATACTCAACACACTCCCTCAACACTAAACAAAGTTCAAAATATTTATAATCAGTTTTTACGGGAATTTAGGATATTGTTTAAAATCAGGATCACGCTTCTCTAAAAACGCCTTTTTACCTTCCTGAGCCTCTTCCATCAGATAATACATCAAGGTCGCATCACCCGCCATTTGCATCAACCCATGCTGACCGTCAAGTTCGGCATTTAACGCACGTTTGATCATACGCAACGCCATAGGCGAACGCTTTTGTATGGTTTTACACCATTGCACCATTGTATCTTCCAATTGATCCAACGGAACCACTTTATTGACCATTCCCATTTTTTCAGCTTCCTCAGCTGTATATTGTTCACAAAGAAACCATATTTCACGGGCTTTTTTCTGACCTACATGACGGGCTAAATAGGATGACCCGAAACCACCGTCAAAGCTACCCACCTTTGGCCCTGTCTGCCCAAAACGGGCATTATCACTGGCTATTGTCAAGTCGCAAACCACATGTAAAACATGACCACCACCTATGGCATAACCGTTGACCATGGCAATCACCGGCTTAGGCAATTCACGGATACGCTTGTGTATTTCTAATACATTTAAACGCGGTACACCATGATCATCTACATAACCCCCTACTCCTTTGACGTTTTGGTCTCCTCCACTACAAAAAGCCTTATCACCCGCACCGGTTAATACAACCACATCCACCTCCGGCGTTTCAGCACAGTAATGCAGTGCATCTAATATTTCAAAGTTTGTTTTAGGGCGAAAAGCATTGTAAACCTCAGGACGGTTAATTGTAATTCTGGCAATTCCTTCAAAAAAGTCAAATAAAATATCTTCATAGTTCTTTATTGTTTTCCAGTCTCTTTGTGGCATGTTTTTATGTTTAAAATTGGACAAGCAAAACTAATAAAAATACCTGTACTTCAAAAACGGATGTTCAGCCCTATTGCAGACCAATACGCAATTGTTATGTTTTCGAATCCTCTGAAAGCATTAGGGGTTAGATGCTGGGAATTACGGGACTAAAACATCCCTTTAACATCAATAATCGAAAGAAATTATAAAATTCATGTATTTTTGCCTGATTATTCAAGAATTTAATTCATATCAGAATGCCACTATATTCATCACAACCGCTTAAGATTTACAACTCTCTTTCCAAATCAAAAGAGCTATTCAAGCCCATAGAAGATGGTTTCGTTGGGATGTATGTATGCGGTCCTACGGTTTATAGTCATGTACATTTAGGAAATTTAAGAACCTTTATGTCTTTTGATGTGGTATTCCGTTACCTGAAGCATTTAGGTTATAAAGTACGTTATGTACGCAACATTACAGATGCCGGACATCTGGAAGATGATGATCTGGAACAAGGGGAGGATAAAATATCCAAAAAAGCCCGATTGGAAAGACTGGAACCTATGGAGGTTGTCCAGCGCTACACTGTTGATTTTCACAATATTTTAAAGGCTTACAATCTTCTACCGCCAAGTATAGAACCCACAGCAACAGGGCACATCATTGAGCAAATAGATGAAATCAAACAAATACTGGACAGCGGATTTGCTTATGAAATCAACGGCTCTGTTTATTTTGATGTAGAGCAATACAACAAACAACACCACTACGGGATTTTATCCGGTAGAAATATTGAAGAAGCCATACACAACACACGCGAATTAGACGGACAGACTGACAAACGTAATCCTCAGGATTTTGCCTTGTGGAAAAAAGCTGATCCCCAACACATCATGCGTTGGCCTTCACCCTGGAGTGATGGTTTTCCGGGTTGGCACCTTGAGTGTAGCACCATGAGCACTAAATATCTGGGAGAAACATTTGACATTCACGGCGGTGGCATGGATCTAAAATTCCCACACCACGAGTGTGAAATTGCACAATCCGTAGCAGCTAATGACAAAAAACCCGTCAACTACTGGATGCACGCTAACATGCTGACCCTCAACAGTCAAAAAATGTCTAAATCAACCGGAAATTACATCCTTCCCGCTGAAATTTACAATGGTGGCAATCCTTTGTTAAACAAAACCTTTGCACCTGCCGTAGTAAGATTCTTTATGCTTCAAGCCCATTACCGCAGTATCCTTGACTTCTCTAATGATGCATTGGAAGCCGCAGAAAAAGGTTACAACCGCTTGATGGAAGCTTTGAAAGTATTGGATCAACTGACTGTTTCAGATCAATCCAGTATAGATGTCGCCGAATGGCGTCAACGCTGTTACGATGCCATGAACGATGATTTCAACACACCTATTCTCATTGCCCATTTGTTTGAAGGTGTCAAATTTATCAACCAGATTCACGATAAAAAGGCTCAAATTTCCAAGGAGGATTTGGACGTGTTAACAGAGACTATTCACAACTTTGTATTTGAAGTGTTAGGACTTGACCGCCAAACAGACACTCAGGACGAATCAAAACTGGACAGCGTGGTAGGGTTACTCATTGAAATGCGTAACCAAGCGAGAGCTGATAAAAACTGGGCGTTATCAGATAGTATCAGAGACCAACTCATGGCTATGGGCATCCAATTAAAAGACGGCAAAGAAGGTACCAGTTACAGTATTGTACGATAGGTTACATCAGGTAAAGTATCTTTACTGCACAGACAGATTGAGCATTTGAAAACATTACAAAAAATATTGACCTTCCCCTTCGTGGCTTTGGTGCGCTTTTATCAAGCAGCCATTTCACCATATACGCCTAATTCATGCCGTTATCAGCCTACATGCTCACATTATACGGTAGAAGCACTAAAAGAACACGGTTTAATAACCGGTGGATGGCTGGCTCTAAAACGCATATTCAGTTGCCATCCCTGGGGTGGTAGCGGTTATGACCCTGTACCAACTAAAGAGGAACTCAAGAATAAGAACAAATCGAATCCAACTAAAGAGTCATGAAACCGACATATTTAAAATCATCATTAAGTTACAGAACATAATGATTATTTTATTCATTAAAGCTTAAACGTGACCATTAAACAACAATAAAAGATAAACACATGAAAAAACTCAAAGAACGCTGGGGTATTACTTCCAATTTCCAGCTCGTCATCATATTTATTGTTTTCAGTGTCACCGGCTCCGCCTCTATATATATTTCCAGACCTGCCATCAAAGCTCTGGGAATTACCAAAGAAAACTTACACTGGGCGTTGTACTGGCCTTTGTTTATTATTACTGCTTTTATTTGTTACCAAATTATGTTGGTTGTCATAGGCACTTTGTTCGGACAGCGCAAATTCTTCTGGAATTTTGAGAAAAAAACTTTGAGGCGTCTGGGTATAAAATTAGACAAAGATTAAAGCATTCTATTCCACCAACTACGGTTTATTTATTGTAAAAAAGACCAAACCCTTTATACTCTAATATATTTGGTTGTCATACTCCCGCATGAATCACTCTAAACTCGTGATTACCCATTGCACAATAAACACATGGCTAAATGCATTATTATAAAGTAGAGTTACGCTTGCTTTAGTCGTAAAATTCGATGAATAATTCGGGTTAAACTAAGATCAACAACCGTATCCATAAGACATATTCTATGTTATAATAAATAAAAATTGTAATTTTCGCCCATCATTAAATCTTCAACCGTGAAACATTTCATTCTTTTTCTGGCCATTATTCTTTCTTTGGATGTTGCGGCTCAATACACTGAGGTCATCAACTCCAGACGCCCCGGTTATTCACAAAGTCCTTACAGTATAGGAACGAATGTGTATCAGGTAGAAGGCGGTCTTTTCTATAGAAACGCTATAGACAGCTCTGCTTTTAACAAAGCCATGGGCAGTGATTTGTTTCTAAGAACCGGACAATTGGGTGAACGCTTAGAATTCAATTTAGATTTAAGGATTCAGCATGATGACCTGAACGTTTATGACAGTATCAATGCCGGTGTCACTACCGAAAAATATTTTGGATTAAGCCAGATGACCATTGGTGCTAAGTACATGATTTACATGCCCAAGTACAAAGATCCTGCTAAGGAAATAAGAAGCTGGAAACGTAAAACCGCTTTTGACACCAGACGGTTAATTCCTAGTATAGGTGTCTATGCCGGTCTCAACACAAACTTTCTGAGTAAACCTCACAAACTAAACAGACTAAGCCCTAAAGCAGCCATCTTATTACAACACGATTTCTCAGACT
>PDWI01003643.1_pt1 | contig 21521 bp, 16 predicted proteins | sample 1430891 | NCBI WGS metagenome assembly PDWI01 (sample SAMN01162508, study PRJNA174530) | Oral metagenome, whole genome shotgun sequencing project. | biome: Marine environment; feature: Marine mammal; material: Swab sample of the gingival sulcus; isolation source: swab sample of gingival sulcus... | reverse complement strand
AGAGTTATAGATCAGCGCCACCATTGCCGCTGCCAGAGGAGGAAAGCCAAGACCAACCATCAGCGGGCCGGCCAGCGCCGCAGGAGTACCAAAACCGGCCGCACCCTCAATAAAGGCGCCAAACATAAAGCCGATAATGATTGCCTGAATACGACGATCATTGGTAATTCCATTAAACCCATTGTTGATCGTTGCCATCGCACCGGAAAGCTTCATGGTGTTCAGAATAAGGATTGCACCGAAAATAATAATCAGAATATCAAGGGCCTTGAGACACCCGAAAAAAGAGTATCCCAGCAGGTGATGAATATCGATTTTCCAGACAAATCCGGCAACGCCAACAGCAACAAGCCACGAAAGAGGCAAGGCTTTTTTCGCGCCCCAGTTAAATCCCACCATCAAAATGATAGTCAGCAAGATTGGTGAAAAGGCAAGCAAAGCATTCATAGATTAATCTTCTCCTCTTATGAAGTTTAATAACATACAACCCCGTCCTACTCTTTCAAACAACGATCAGACAGAATTCAATCTAGCGAAAGTCTTGTCCCCCGGCAAGACTTTCCTGCGACATGGCCTGCTTTTTTTATTATTGGTATGAAAATAGCCCAAATTTATCGTAAAAACAACAAAACTATATCTAATAAACAGTATAAAAAAGCAGAAAATAATATTATAAATATATATTTTTTAGCAAAAAAAATTAAAAAATGCACATATAGTCAATAATTACTATTCGAGAAATAGTTTTTGTGAAAAAACCATATATGAGGTTTTTGTTCATTCCACAATCTGCCATCATAAGGCTGAGACTTACTCACCCAAGGCCTTAATCTGGGAAAAATACGCGTCCAGATATTGCTGAAATTCGATCGTCGCAGATTGCGCAACCAGTTGCTTCTCTTTCTGCCACGAGACCTTGGCGTCCTGCACAGCTTTTGCCTTTTCTGCAGGCGTTAATCCTCTTCTGCGGCTCTTTTGCCGATACCGGCGACTGAGATCGGTAATAAAGCGGTGGTAACTCATTGCCCCACCGCCATCTTCTCCACGTAATTGCCTCATAATACGGGCGGAAGGAGTCATTTCAGGATTGTGAATAACCTCAAGCTGGCGTTCAATAATACTTAGATAGTGCGGACGAAACTTCTCCCGATCCATCGCATGAGCGATAACACGCATCTCCTCCAGTACCCTGTCTCCCCAGTCAACGACGGAAATCTCCCCTCTCCGGTCACTCATCATAAGCCCTGGCTCCCTTCCTCTTGATGCGGCAGCAACACTGTTTTCCTGCATTACTTTTTCCTGCTCGCTGTCAACGGCAGGAGCATCGACAAAAAGGCAGTAGAGCATAAAAATTTCCAGAAAATCCATCTGCATCTGGCTGATTCCCGCCCAGTCAAAGCAGTTGATATCCAGTGCCCGCAGCTCAACATAAGCAATACCACGCTGGGCAAGCCCGGTAAGGGTGGTCTCTCCGCTTACCGCAACCTGCTTTGGCCGGGCCACACCATAGTACTCATTTTCTATCTGCATCAAATTGGTGCTGATCTGCTGCCGCTCTCCCATCTCATCATACAGACCCAGGCGCTGATAGGCTGAACAGGGCGCGAGTACCGCTCGTCGCAAATCACGAATATACTCCTCCAGGGTATTAGCACTAACAATGACAGGAGTTTTATTATGATAACCGATATCCGACATTCGCAGTGAAGTCGCATAAGGCAGATAGAGCGTGCTGGCATCAAGTTTCTCCAGACAGTGAGGTTTGTCGCCAAAAAAAGAGCTGTCCACTGCCGGACTGTGCCCGAAGAGATAGTGGATCAACCAGGCGTGCCGCCGGATATTGCGTACCAGATTCATATAGTGACAATTGATAAACTCAAGGGTAAAGGAGCAACCCAGCACATCGGCATAACTTTGAAAGATATCCGGACAGATCGAGTAATTGAAATGCATACCCGCAATAAGCTGCATCCCCTTGCCATAGCGCAGAGCCAGCCCCTTGCGGTAGAGCCTGCGCATCTGCCCCTGATGTGAATTGCCATACCAGCCTATGGCAACAGCTTCCGGATCTTCGATAAAGGCAGGCATCGAACCATTGAGGATATAATCATCGCTCTCCGTTGCCAGCACCCGGTGCAGGAAACGGAGATGGGTCAAAGCATCACGCCGGTTGCGAAAGGCGGGTGTTACCAATTCAAGCAGACTTTCAGCATAATCGGTGGTAATTTCCTGGTGAGTGAGAGGCGAGCCAAGACTCTGTTGATGGGGGGTACGGGCAAGGCCGTCGGCACTGTTATACCGCAGCCCTTCCTTCTCGATTCCCCGGCGTCCGCAATCCAGCCGATGCAGCACTCCTTTTTTCTCCAGCTCCCTGAGAATTTTCCCTGTCTCCATGCTCTTTCTATCCTTTTCGGCTATTCCTTGTCAGGTACAAACGCAACAATTTTGCATTCTCTATTGTCAAATTTCCCATTATTGCAGTATATCAAAACAGTATACTGGAAATAAGTATCTGTTCACCAGTCAGTTATACCATGTTTTTGGAGAAGACCATGGCCCTTTCTTTCGCAATCCTGATGGACCCTATTGAATCAATCAACCCATACAAGGACTCCACCTTTGCCATAATGCTTGCTGCCCAGGCAAGGGGGCACCAGCTCTACTATTTTCAGCAGAGGGATGTTTTTGTGACAGATGGCCGGGCGCAGGTTGCCGCCCGACGGGTGGAAGTAGCCGATAAAAAAGAGGATTATTTCCTGCTCCAATCTGAAAAAATCACACCGCTTGACGCCTTTGATGTGATTTTGATGCGCAAGGACCCCCCTTTCGATATGGAGTATATTTATACAACATATATGCTGGAGATGGCGGAGCTGCGCGGTACCCTTGTCGTTAACCCGCCAGCGGCGTTGCGGCAGGTAAATGAGAAATTTTTTATATCACACTTTCCGGAACTTGCGCCAACAACACTTATCACCAGAGATTTGGGAAAAATCCGGGATTTTGTCCGCCGCGAGGGGCAGGCAGTAGTCAAGCCGCTCGATGGGATGGGCGGCACGGGTATCTTCCGGCTCGCCATGGATGACCACAATATAAATGCAATTCTTGAGGCTCTCGGTAATGGGAAAAGCAGCCTGATGGTACAGAGCTATGTTGAAGGCGTGACCAGGGGGGATAAGCGGATTCTGCTAGTCGCAGGAGAAGCGCCGCAATATGGACTGACAAGAATTCCGCGGCAGGGAGAGTTCCGGGCAAACCTTGCTGTCGGGGGGAGGGGGATAGTTGAGCCTCTCAGCGAAAAGGAGAAGGATATCTGTGCCGCGATACGTCCGCAGATAGACAGATTGGGTCTGCTTTTTGTCGGTCTTGATGTGATAGACGGCTATATAACAGAAATAAATGTTACCAGCCCCACCTGTATCCGCGAAATTGCTCAGGCAACGGGCGAAGATATCGCAATGCGACTTATTCTTGCCATCGAAAAGAAGAGAAAAAGATGATTCAGGCTTCTTCCCCGTAAACGGGAAGAAGCCTGATAAATAATAAATAATTACAGTCCGTACTCAACAAAATTTTTGGTCAGCGTTGTTACCGCCTTCTCAATCGCCTTGTTAAACAGCAGATCGTACTGCCTGTCTGCCAGCACAGACTCGGGAGCAACCGCCACTCGTATCCGGTTCGTCCATACCACATTACCACTTGCAGCTTCCTGAACCCAGACACGCATCTGCACCACCGCCTGCTCCATACGGCTGTTATGCGTTACCTGACTGCCATAGGCATAACTCGCAAGCATCCAGGTGATAGTATTGGCAGAACCGTTTGTCATGCCCAGGATAGTCCTGTCGCCTTTCCACGGCCAGTGCGCGTTTTTATGCGTCAGCAAACCGCCCATAAAGGCGCCTGCAAACCCTTCATTACGGGCATCGTAATCCTCTGAATTGGCAAAACCGTTAAGAATACGATTGGTACCGCCATATACGAAAGGAAGAACACCCTTCTTCCAGGGTTCCCAACGAGCTTCATCCCGCGTCTTGAACTCAAGGATACGGCCGCGCACTACGTAGTCTGCCTTAAAATGACGGCCAAGTTTTGCGAGCCTGGCCTTGGTCAAACTATGCACACCTGGAGTAGAAGCCGCCGCTTTTGCTGTATCTTCCTTCACCTTTTCGCGATAGCGGACGATCTCCGAGCGCATGGTATCCGACCAGTCTGAATTTCCTATCTCATTATCAAGACTGGAAGTATCTGCGGTATTGTCACCCGCAAGGTTAATAACCCCCTCCTTTACCAGCCAGGCAAAAACATCTTCACCAATGGGCATGGAAAAGCCGCAGGCGTTCAGTTTATCGGCAAAACTTTCCGCAATCAACATACTCCGCCGCTGGGCAGAAGCAATATCTCCTTCAGAATAGTCAGCAAAGGGCAGCACCACAATACTTCTGCCCGTTCCCGGCCCATTCATGCTCGCGCCAACCGGGTTCTGCAGTGTCGTTGTCACATCCTGCCCACACCCCGAAATGGCAAATGCCATCATTGTAACAATCAGATATTTCAGTTTGTTCATGGTTTTCTCCCTGAGTAAAAACGGTAAAATCAAATAATTTTGGGGCGAAGCAGAATAATCAGCTCACGCTTTCTACGTTTCTTTTTTTCATAGCCAAAGAGATAGCGAACGCCGGGGATTTTTCCCAGACCAGGCATAAAATTTTCTTCTTTGCCCTGGGCGTCAGAGATCAAGCCACCAATGACCAGCATCTCACCATCACCAACCCGCACAGTGGTACTCATCTCCCTCACATTAATAACGGGAACACCCACTTTGGCACCCTCCGAACCGATAAATTCATAGGGAATATCGTTACCCACCAGCTCCGAAGTGATCGGCACAAGGTTCATGATAACTTCCTTGTTATCAAGAATTGTTGCCGTCAACGCCATACCGACTCCGGCAAGAAGCCGGCTGGTGCTGGTTGTATATGTCTTGGTATTGCTGTCCGTATCAATATCAACATCAACCTTGTCGATATAGGTTCTGTTCTGGCCAACAGTGATCATCGCCGGCTGACCATTCATCACACTGATTTTTGGATTGGAGAGGATTTTCGTCTTCCCCTCCTCTTTCAGCGCATTCAAAAAGGCTTCAAAACTCGCCGCATTCAACGCAATTTTTGAGATAAACTGACCAGGATTTATCGCGTCATAAAAGGCTGCGCCGGTAAGAGCATTATGATAATAATGGATACCTGTCTCAGGATCAGGCGGCTGCAGATCATTAGCACTTCTATCGGTATAGATTCTGTCACGAACGTGAAGGGGATTGTTTTTTATCAACGGATAAACCTGACCATTGGCACCAAAGGACAAGGCTCCGGAGAAAAGCCTGAAGTTCTTGAAAACATTGTTCCAGTTAATACCGACATTGCTTTCATTATCAATCTGTACCTCAATAATTTTTGCTTCAATCGCAATCTGCTTATAGAGTTTCTTTTTCAGACTGGTGAGATACGCATCAACCTTATCAAGAACAGGGCGCGGCGCAGTAACAGTGATCAAGCCTACCGGCTTGTCAATGGTATAATAGCTCTTTGGAGCTTCGTCTTTCTTCTTGCCTGCTTCATCTTTTTTCGCCCCGGCATCAGGAGCGGCTTCGCCTGACGAAGAGAGATTGACAACAACAGGAGTCGCCCCGTTCTGAGCCAGTGCATTTGCCGCCTTCTGCTTGTCATCTTCCGCTTTTTTCTTCTCTTTACGAATATTCCAGACTTCCAGAATTGTATCAAGGTTGAATTTGATATTCTCCCAGAGATCAAATTCATTATCCTTACTATCCAGAGCAAGAATACCATCAATCTGTTTATCACTGCCACCCTTGTCATCAGAACCGCTGCTGCCCAGCAGGTTGCCGCCCACCGTAGTGCGGAACTTCTGTTTGGTAAAAGGCATTGCAATCTGGAACTGGCGGGTCGCCCGGTACTTGATAACTATGGTTTTTCCCTGTACCTCATGAAAATAGTCCACCTGACGCAGCATATTATCAAGTGACTGATAAAAATCGTCTTCGGGGCTGATATCCACATCAACCAAAACCTCCTTATCGACATCCGAAGCCCAGGAGACATTCATTTTTTTCAACGCCACAAGGCGTTTAACAATATCCCACAGTGGCTGAGGACCACTTTTGGAGGTGATACGGGCACCAACCTTCAGGATATTTTCTTCGTCAACCTTCGCATCATCGGCAAGCTCCTGATCCAGCACATAGGGCGCTCTTTGATACTGAACCGGCAAGGTCTGCCGCGCTTTTCTGGCGGGAACGATATCGGCAATATCTGTCTCTTTCGTTTTCTCCGTAGCCGCCTGCTTCATACAGGAACTACACAGTACGATGAGCACCAGAATCCCGCCAATCCGCATTCTGTTTGTGAGTGATTTCATCTGCAACCTCGTTGTTGGTGTAATATATTTACAAATAATAAAGAGTCAAAACTGTCGCGAACTATCGCGCTCCGCCAGCAACGCGCTGCTGGATATAGCGGTGTAAATCCGGAGGCAGTTGATACCCTGAGTTAAGCACAGAACGATACTGAGTTCTTGCCCGCTCTTTCTGTCCTGTTTTATCAAAAATCCGAGCCTTGGCAATCATGGTATTAACATCCTCACCATAAAACTTCTCATATTTGACAAGCAGTTTAAGCGCGGCTTCATTCATCGCATTATTTTCACAGAATGCGGCATAACTCATCAACGCCTCTTTTTTGGGCGGTGTATCACTGATACTTCTGACAAAGTACTCATTGGCCTGAGGCAACCGCTTCATATTGGCAGAGGCAATCGCCGCGTAAAGCGCTGCGCTCCGGTCATCGGCATGATGCTTCAAGCCGTGTTCTGCATAGAAGAGAGCCTTAGCGTTTACTCCCAGATCCACCAGATAGAGTGAGGCAAGTCGGTTACTTATTCTTCTGTTGTCCGGCCAGAGAGTAAGGGCCTTGTCGTAAAGGACAATGGCATCTTCAAGATTTCCCTGTTTCTCAAGCGATTTCGCCTGTTGCAGCAACTCTCTCGCCTTCAACACTTCTTCAGGCTGATTTTCGGTTTTTTCAACAACAAGGGCATTCTGTTCGGCCATAATCTGCATATCCGGCTCAAAAGAGAGATTTTCTTCCGCTCTTGTTGGCCAGGTAAACTCTTTTTCCGCGGGATAGATAACAATGGTGTTAAACTTCTCCTTCTTCTTCAGGTTCATCAGGTTAAGGACAATGTCCAGAGCAAAATCCCAGGGGACATCATTGAGAGCCAGGGTGAGAACCCCCGATACATTCTCATCAACAATAATATTAAGATCTGTTATCTCGCGAAACAGCCGGAATACATTATGAATATCAATCTTGTAGAAATCTACCGTGATCCGCTGTTTGCCATAGCCGGAAAGTGAAAACGCTTCCTCAACCTCTGTCAATTTGTTGGTTGGAGTCTGCGCAAGCAGGGTCTCAGGATCTTTTTCTGCAATCTTCTCTGAAGAGAGGATCAGCTCGTCAAGCATATCATCTTCTTTTTTCGCTTTGCCGGCAGACGCCGCAGACTCTTTGGCGACAACCGCCTTCTTGGAAGAACCAGTTTTTTTAATCGGATGCGAAGCCGGTTTCGGAGTGGACGCAACAGCGGCATTGCCATCATGAATGATCACTTCCAGCCCGCTGGCTGAAGGGGCGACACTGTAGGCAAAGAGATCCGTTGTTGCCGAATCAAAGATAATTCGTACCCCATCACCCTTGGGAGCAACCCGAATCTTGGATATCAATTCACTGTTAACCACCCGCTCTTTGGGCAGTCCGCTGATATTAACTCCGGCAATATCAATAAACATCCGGGGGACATTGCCTGGTTCAACAATCTTGTCAACGGTGTAGTCTTCAATCTGTTTGCTGGCACGAACGGCAACCGTGGTACGGTTGGGCATCGCAGCAACCTGAAAGTCATAAATACTGGTTGCGGCGGAAGCGGCGGGTTTTACCTTTTCCGCACCTCCTTTTGCTGCCCCCTTCTGTGCCGAACCGGCCTTTTCCGCAGGAGTGAAGGAAATAACCACCGTATTCCCGTCCTGCTCCACATCATAGTCGTGAGATTCGTCAAGAGTGAAGATAAACCGCTTACCAGGAGCAGCATCACCTTCAAGCCCTTCAACACTCATTTTCACGAAACCGTTCTGTGGTATGGCTTTCGGCTCTACCGCAAACTCTGCCCCGGCAATATCCATCACCACCCGAAACGGGGCAAAGCGTTCCCTGACGCTGTACGGCGGTACAGTTGTTCCGGTCAACATATACTTCACCGTCTTTCCATTTACTGTAACGTTCGTCGCTGTTATCTTGCAAGCCGCTGGAGAGGCTGCCCATACCAGACCAACAGACGAAAACAGCAGGATACAAACTGTCAGAAATATGGTCTGTTGTTTTCTGATCCTTTTGCGCATGGTTACTCCTTTTTCTCTTCTTTCTTCAATGTCATTACAACTTCGTTGACAATTTCCTTCCCGGCACGAGTTCGGGCTATCTCTTCAATCAACACGGAATTGGCAGCGATACGAACAATCGTCCCCCGCTTACCAATCTTCATCCCTTCTGTTAAAACATACCCCTTGCCGGTAAAATCCTCTGCCATCGCTACCGGCCGGCCGCCGGCGTCCATCAGAGCAACCAGCGTAAGCTGACCGGGCTCAAAAAGCTGCATCCCGGTGAGCGGCTCTTCCGGATCAACAATCTCGTTCATATCAATATCCGACGTACCTGACTTCTCTGTAATAAACGGCATAAAGGGGTCCGCCCTGTTTGCCAGAACATACTCAAAATCAGAAGGTGGAAAAAGATCATCAGGAGCAGCCCCACAAACAGTAGTCGGCACAACAACCGCCACCATTACCAGCAGCAACAGCCCGTACACCCTTATTCTGTTATTTTCTATACGGAATCTCATTATAGTGCTCTCTTACTTTTTCTTTTCTGTCGGTTTGGGAAGAGGCTCATTGGAAAACTGATATGTAAGCAGCCGACAATCAGACTGCAACAGCATCTCGCCAGTCTCTCTTTTAGGAGAACCCATGCGCACATTGGTCACCGACACGATCCGCTTCAGCTTGCTCACCTGATCAAAAAAGAACCCCATATTATGATATGGCCCGCGCACCTTAATGGTAATAGGGATCTTCTTGTAAAAATCCTGGGGAATTTCTGCTTCAGGCTTGAACGTGTTAAAATCCAGACCGGCAGCACGACCAAGGGCAGAAATATCCTTAAGCAACTGAGGGATCTCTTTCTCTTTCGGCAGTAATGCAGAAAGCATTAGAAACCTCTCTTCCGTTTTTGCTACTTTTGCCTCAAATTCCTCTAACCCGGCCGCCTGAATACGGGCAATCTCCAACTCGCTCTCAAGGCTTTTTACTTCTCCTTCGAGGGTTTCTATCTGCTTCGCCTTCGGATTGAAAAACAAGAAAAAGAAAAGAACCCCCAGCAATACGACAAAAGCCAGGCAAAAAAGTACCTTTGCCTGCACAGACATCGGGATAAACCTTTGATCAAGAAATGTTTCAAACGAAGAGTTATTCATGATTTGTTCTATTTGTTAGTGGATTCTTCCTGCTTCTGTACATTCTCACCTTCCTGGCCTTCCTGTTTCGGGTAAGCAACAGCACAGTTCAGTGTAAACTTCTTGAGATTCAGCCCTGAAACTACGGTAAGGGAAGAGTCTCCCAGCGCGACATCAGCAATAAATTCAGAGGCTGCCAGGTTGTCCATAAACTGCGCAATCGTCTGATTGTCAAGTGCCATACCGGTAAGGGTCAGACTGTTATTCTGCTGCTCCAATCGTGTGAGCCACATCCGCTGGTTATCAAGCCTGTTCGCAACTTCATCAAGAATGCGAACCGTAAGCGGCGACTCCTGGCGCAGCTTTTTGATAATATCCGTCTTCCGCTGCAGCTCTATTTCCTTCTCCTTGAGAGCTTTCAATTTTGCCAGGAAAGGTGCCAGCTCTTTTTTCTCTTGTTCCAGCACCTCTTTTTTTGATTTAAGACTGGAAATATTGCCAAGCTGCCAGAGACCGATAACCGCAAGCAGTAAACAGGCGCCAGCAAGGGACAGCACCATAAGGGCAAGCTGTTTTTTTGCCTTGGCCCGTTTTTTTAGCTGCCGAACAGGGAGGAGGTTTATTTGTAGCATTGTTGACCTTTAATCTTATTTGCTTGAGAGTCTATTCGCATCATTTGTCAGAGTCAAACAACTGAATGCCGCAGCGCGATTCCAGTGGCTATCGCCATTTCCGGACCGGCAACCTTCAAGTATGTGGAATCAATCTTCTTTCTATCAAAATCAAAATTCGCAAAAGGATTGAACAGGATAACAGGCAATCCAGTCTCCTTGGAGAGGAAATCAGTGAATCCAGCGACCTTCGCGCCGCCTCCGGCAAGAACAATCCGCTTCAAAGGCTGCTGCGGGTTGTTAGAGTGATAGAGATCAATCGCCTTTTTTATTTCAAGAACCCACTGCGTGCAGGTGTTGAGAAAAACATCCTCAACAACACCGCTCTGCCCCTCCGGCCTTTTTCTTCCCAGCTTGATATCTTCGGCGACATCAAGATCAACATCAAGGGCATCAGAGATATCTTCTGTCAGGGTGCTGGAGCCAATCATCACATCCCTTGCCACAAAGGAGACACCGTTTGCCAGGATATTGATATTCATCTTTACCGCGCCGATATCTATAAGAGCGATATTGCTGTTCAGGGTGTGAGTAAACTCATAACTGTTGCCAAAAGCGAACCCGTCTATATCGACAAGCACAGGGGTAAGCTTAAGCCCGGAAAACATCTGCAGGTAGCCGTCAACGACATCCTTCTTGGCGGCGACAAGCATCACATCAGTCCTGCCGTTTGCTCCTCTTCCCGTACGCAGGTCCTGATAATCAAGATAGACATCATCAATATCAAACGGGATATACTGTTCAGCTTCCGCCATGATGTACTCTTCAAGCTCCTCGCTCTCCATCGTCGGCAAATTAATTCTCTTGACAATAACAGAATACCCGGAAACAGAGAAGCCAATCCTTTTGTTACGAATCTTGAGATTTTTCAGAAGACGGGAAAGGGCCTCTGCCACCTCGTCCGGCTGTTCGAGGGTGCCGTCAGTAACAACATCTTCAGGAAGGCTGGTGCTGCCCAGCGCAAGAATCCGGGGCGCTCTGGCAGCATACTTAAGCTGACATACCTTGAGAGAATGCGAGCCTATATCAATACCGAGAACAAAATCCTTCTTTGACATGTATTCGGGACAGGTTAAATTTATCTGTTACCCGTGGGGGGGGAAAACAACCTCCAACCCCACGAAAAAAAAACACAATAATAAAGCACAATTAAGGGGCCTGATTCAAAAGGTCTCTCATTAATACAAATATTACAACTAATGTCAAGAAAAGAAATACAGAAAAAACGAATAAAAATTTGCAAAGCCGCTTGTAATTTTACAAGCAATCCATTAGGGTACCCACGCATCGCACCAGCACCCCAGCAAAGCCTTGCCAGATTGTCTGACTATACACAAAAAAGAGAAAAGATGGAAGTAAAGAAAAAATCAGTTTTCAGGGAATACACCGAAGCCATAATTATTGCAATCCTGCTGGCGCTGTTTATCCGCAGCTTTGTCGTACAGGCCTTCAAGATTCCGTCCGGTTCAATGCTGCCGACCCTGAAAGTGGGGGACTACCTGCTGGTGAACAGGTTTATTTACGGGATAAAAAACCCCTTTACCGATGAAACGCTGATCCCGCTGTCGCGGCCGGAACGCGGAGATGTTGTCGTCTTCCGTTATCCGAAAGACCCTTCCATAGACTATATCAAACGGGTTGTCGGTGTGCCGGGGGATACTATTATAATGAAGGATAAGCAGCTCTTTATAAACGGAGAAAAAGTTGCCGACCCGCACGCCTGGATCAGCGCCCCTGACAGTGTGCTGCCAGCGACAGAAAGTCTGCGCGATAATTTTGGTCCGGTTGTCGTTCCCAAGGGGCATATTTTTGTTATGGGCGATAACCGGGATAACAGCTATGACAGCCGCTTCTGGGGGTTCGTCGACGAGAAGAAGATCTTAGGCCAGGCCTTTATTCTATACTGGTCATGGGATATGGGGACACCGCTGCTCTCCTTGTCAAGACTTGGTTCTATCCGCTGGGGGCGAATTGCCAATATAATCCATTAGCCGCCAACGTTCATCTTGAAAGACGCAGCAGGTTCCCTCTTATATATTATATGGAGAGACCATGAACAATCCGGCTGTGCGCACGACAGGCTACCATTTTCGGCATCACGATATTTTTGGTATCGAACAGCTCTCTGTGCAGGATATTCAGCATATCCTCAATACCGCACGCTCCTTCCGGGAGATATCGACACGCCCAATTAAAAAAGTCCCGATCCTGCGAGGTAAAACGGTAGTTAATCTCTTTTTCGAGCCATCCACCCGCACCCGCACCTCCTTTGAGATTGCCGCCAAAAGGATGAGCGCGGACACTTTCAATATCAATATCTCCACCAGCTCCACAACCAAGGGAGAGACCCTTATTGATATGGTCCGCAATATAGAGGCGATGGCGCCAGATATTCTGGTGGTTCGCCACTCCTGCGCCGGAGTGCCGCAGCTGCTCAGCCGTCATACAGAAGCCTCTGTCGTCAATGCCGGTGATGGCGCCCATGAGCACCCCAGCCAGGCACTGCTGGATATGCTGACCGTCCAGGAACACAAAGGAGAGATCGCCGGCTTACAAGTCGCCATCGTTGGTGATATTTCCCATAGCCGGGTGGCCCTGTCCAATTTTTTTGGTTTTAGCAGAATGGGCGCAGAAGTCCGGGTCGCAGGGCCAGATACCTTCCTGCCGCCAGGGCTTGACCAGTTTGGGGTAAGGCCCTGCCGCAGCATAGAAGAGGCAGTGACAGATGCAGATGTGGTGATCGCTCTGCGTATCCAGAAGGAACGGGAAAAGGATTCACTTATCCCAAGCCTTCGCGAATACTCCAGATTCTACGGGGTTGATGCAAAAGTGCTGCGAAAAGCAAAACCGGATGCCATTGTCATGCACCCCGGGCCGGTAAACCGGGGAGTTGAACTGGCGCCAGAGGTGGCAGACGGCACTCATTCCGTCATCCTTGACCAGGTGAGTAACGGCGTTGCCATACGCATGGCACTGCTCTATCTGGTTCTGGGCGGCGACAGGGTAAACAGGGAACAACAGGAGAAGATATGAACTATATATTGAAAAACGGCTATATCATTGACCCGGCGCAAGACAATATCCGGCACGGAGATATTGCTGTCAACGACGGCAGAATCGCAGCAGCGCCCGGCCCCAACGCAGAAGAGATCGACTGCCGCGGCAAATGGGTTGTGCCCGGTCTTATCGATATACACGTTCACCTGCGGGAGCCCGGAGAAGAATATAAGGAGACCATTTATAGCGGCACAAGGGCGGCAGCAGCAGGAGGATTCACCGCTGTTGCCTGTATGCCAAACACCAGGCCGGTAAATGACAACGGCACGGTTACCCGCTTTATAATGGAGCGTGCCGCAGAGTGTCCGGTACGCGTCTATCCGGTGGGGGCAATCTCTCACCATCTTGACGGGGAACGCCTGGCCGAGATGGGAGAGATGAAAAAAGAGGGTGCCGTTGCGGTAAGTGACGATGGCAAACCGGTAAGCAACAGCCAGTTGATGCGCCGTGGCATGGAGTATGCCTCCTCCCACGGCCTGACAGTTATCTCTCACTCCGAGGATATGGTCCTTGCCCGCGGCGGCTGTATGAACGAAGGGGCGCTCTCCACCCGTATGGGGCTCAAGGGGATTCCCGCCGCGGCGGAAGCAGTTATGGTACAGCGGGAGATCGCTCTTGCCCAACTCACCGGCACACGCCTCCATCTCGCCCATATCAGCACCGCCCAGTCCATCGATCTGATCCGCCGGGCAAAGGAGCAGGGTATTGCGGTTACCGCCGAGACGGCGCCCCACTACTTCACCCTCACCGAAGAGGCTGTTGCCGGGTACAATACCAACGCAAAGATGAATCCTCCCCTGCGTGGTGAAGCCGACCGCAAGGCGGTGCGTGCAGCCCTTGTCGATGGCACCATTGATGCCATCGCCACCGACCACGCCCCTCACTCTCAAGAAGAAAAGGATGTCGAGTTCGCACGGGCAGCGAACGGTATCACCGGGCTTGAAAGCGCCGTTGGTCTAAGCCTCGCCCTTGTCCATGAGGGTCTTCTCACCCCGGAGCGACTGGTGGAGCTGATGGCCGTCAATCCCGCCAGAATACTGGGAGTTGAGGGCGGCTCCCTGGCGGTGGGCAACAGTGCCGACATCACCGTTATCAACCCGGATGAGAGCTGGATTTTTCAGGTGGAAAAAACACTGTCGAAAGGAAAAAACAGTCCCTTTGACGGCTGGCAGATGAAAGGGTTTGCCGAAATGATTTTTGTCGGCGGCAGACTTACAGAGTGCCATCCTGCAAGATAGAGGCATACTTTCCGGCAACAGGCAGCTCCCGGATAACCTCTATTCCGGCAGGAGATATTCTTGCCTGACAAACAACCACCTGCACCCCTCTTTTCAGTGCCGCCACAAAACATTCGGCATAGCGCGCATCAATCTCTTCCGCCACCCGAAAAACCGAAGCATCCTGTCGCTGCACCAGATAGAAAATGGCACTTTTCTCTGCTGCCGCGGCAAGGTTGGCAAGCTCCTGAAGGTGTTTTGCCCCGCGTACGGTTACCGCATCAGGGAAAAGGGCAACCCCATCTTCCGCCAGGGAACAGCTTTTTATCTCCACCATTGTCGTTGTGCCATCCGCATGGATAAGGCGTAAATCAAGGCGTGTCCCTGCCGAGATGCGTACCTCCGCCTGAATATGCGTCACATCCTGCCAGCGGGCGATTCTGCCCTGCAGGATTGCCTCACTGACAATTGTATTTGTTCTGGCGGTATTGACGCCAACCCAGACACCATGCTCCCGCACCATCTCCAGCGTATGAGGGTATTTTCTTGCCGGATTGGCAGAATACGAGAAAGCGACAGGGCTTCCAGCGGAGGAACACCCACGCATTGCTCCGGTATTTGGGCAGTGCGCGGTGATAATGGTACCATCGGCAAGGCAAATATCTGCCAGAAAACGTTTATACCTCCTGATCAGGGTACCCTGCGCCAAAGGCGGTGAAAACTCCATACCAGACAACTTCGTATATGAATTCGATGAATTTGTAAGTAAACGATTGCAATTCGCCTCCTTACATAATATCCTCTCCGTGAGGAGGGAAAAGGTTTACTCTGTAATTGTATTTGTCAAGAGTGTTTTTTAAGGCCAAGAGACGAGAAAAATGAGAATAGATAAAAAAATGGCGCAAGCCGTTCGTCTCTTCCCTCTTGCCATCGCTGCCCTATTTTCCACTATTCTCCTTACCTCTTCCTTCTCTCTCTACCAGGAAAAGGAGAACTTCCTCTCTACCCATATCCATCAAGATTTCAAGGAGAAACAGAAGCGCAAGATTGTTGCCCGCTCGACAGACATGAAGATATACAGCAGGCATCAGGCGAAGACGATCTATGAAACAATCGCCAAACGGGTCAACACCCGGCTTGATCTCGCTTTGAGGATTGCAGAAAATATCTACAACGCAAACAGGGAAAAACCTGTTGCAGAAATTACCGCCAGAATAGTTACCGCTTTCAAGACACTTCATTACCAGCAAAGCGATGCATATTTCTTCCTCTGCAACAGGGACGGAACTGATCTGCTCGCCCTTTCGGCAGCAAGGGAAGGAAGGAGTGAAGGAACGGCGGCATGGAGCCTGATGCGCGGCGACACCTCCTCATACAACAGGCTCTCGGCAGGACAGGACTACAGGGGACAGGAGCTGCAGAGCTGGTGGTTTCCAAAACAGAACAGCCAAAAAGGTATCACCTATAAAAAGGCAGGTAAGCTCTTCCATTTCCTGCCTTGCGACCTTTTTATCGGTACCGGAGATTATGTGGATAGCAGCAGGGCAGCACAGGAACAGGAGAGTCTGAACTGGATAAAAAATGTATATGCAAAGGAGTTTAACCAGGTTGTTGTCTTCGATAAAAAGGGCGCTGTCCGCTTCAGCAAGGGCAAGGATCTCACCGCAGGTCAGCAGATAGACTCTTTCGGCTGGCAGATCAACGGCAAACCTCTTCAATTTTCCGTTGTCGAGAAGATGAAAAAAAATGGTCAGTTCATCACTCTCGCCAACAAAAAGGAGTCGCTGGCCGGAGAATTTTATCTAATGCGGCTGCCGCAATGGAACTGGGCGATTGTCACCTCTGCTGCCCCGAACAGTATCACCACTCATCTGCAACAGAAACTGTCAGGTTTACGCCAGCACAATACAACAAACACCCTCCTGCTGCTTGGCGGCTGTATTATCCTGATCGTTCTCACCATCTGGGGGACAGTGACGATCAGCCGCAGAATAAACGCCTTTCTCTCCGAAAAACTGATGTACGATGAACTGACCGGCCTGCCAAATCGCTCCTACTTTCTTCTGCGCGCAAAACCGATACTTGCCGAAACCGATTGCGCTTCTGTTGTCAATATTGATATCGATAATTTCAGCTGCATCAATGAGCGTTACTCCAGAGAGGCCGGGGATATGCTTCTGCGCCAGATCGCCCAGCGCCTGCGCTCAATTTTTCCTCCAAGCCAGCTTTGCCGTATGGAGGGAGATGAGTTCTTTATTTTTTTCCCTGAAATTGCGAGAAGAAAGAAGAGCTCGCCCTGCTCCTCAACGACAAAAATCGACACTCTTCGTGTACTCTGCTCCCAACCTTTTTTCCTTGACGGATCACAGATACAGATATCTTTTTCCAGCGGTTGCTGCGGAAAATACTACAAGGGCCTCACCCTGGAAGAGTTAATGCGCCGGGCAAGCATAGCTCTTTTTCGGGCAAAGGAGACCGGTCGGGAGAGCCATAAATGCTATACCGATATCGAGTGGCAGATCAAGCGGGACAAGGCACTGGCCGATTCATTTCCCGGAGCCATTGAAAATGGAGAAATTTCAATGGTATATCAGCCTCTCTGCCATAAAGACAGCGATACCGTTTTTCGGCTGGAGGCGTTAAGCCGCTGGCACCATCCTGAACTGGGTGAAATCGGCCCGGAAGAGTTTATTCCCATTGCTGAAAAAAACGGGTTCATGCTCCTTTTCAGCCATTTTCTGGTGGAAAAAGTCTGCGTTGATATACTTGCAATAGAAAAGAAAAATGGTGACAAGCCGGTTATCTCCATTAATATCACCTCCCGCCAGCTTCTGGATGCGAATTTTATCAAATCCACCATCAACATAATGGATAAAACGGGTATTCCCAGAGATTGTATCAAACTGGAGATCAGGGAAAACCTGCTCTCCAGCGATACAGAAATGATACTGCCCATAATGAAGAAGCTGCAGCAGGCAGGGCTGGAGATGACTCTGGATGATTTTGGTACCGGCGCCTTTTCACTAAGTCATATCAACAAGATTCCGATAAAGGAACTCAAGATCGACCGGAGTTTTATCGCCGGACTCCCCGACGACGAACAGAGTGTCGCTCTGGTGCGCTCGATTATAGCCATCGCCGCCGCCAATAACCTGCGGGTAATCGCTGAAGGAGTAGAAAACAAGGCCCAGAGCGACTGGCTGGCAAGAGAAGGATGCAGCCTTATGCAGGGCTTTTTCTGCGTCAGGCCACTGAATCTCGAAGAATTACTGTTGTGGTGTGAAGAAAATTCCCTTTTTGTAACCGAAAAAGATCATCTGCCGCCGGAAAAAATATTTTTGTCGAGGATAGTGTAGCGCGATGGAACCAAGCGACAAACTGGCACGACTTATCCGCATCCCCGCCCTGCTCATTACGGTTCTCTTCACCGTTATTGTTGTTGCCGCGGTAATGCTGCAAGGCGATAACAAGGCAAAACTGCTTATTTCGCATCTGCGGGAGGAGTATATCGTAAAGCAGAAGGAAGAGTTACGCAGTCAGGTAGAGCAATTTTCACTGCAGGCGGAATACAGATCAAAAAAATTTTATAAAGAGACCGCACGTGACCTGCAAGGACAGGTAGAGACCGCCCTTGATATCGCCAACGCCATTTACATTGAAAACCGCGGTAAAACCAGAGAAGAGATTATAGAACGTATTGTTACGACACTGCGCAACATCCGCTTCAAACAGGGCCGGGGATTCTATTTCATCTATACCCCTACAGGCCAGTCGGTCATGATCCCGGACGATCCGGGACAGGAAGGAAGCTCTGCCTGGGACAGACAGGACGCAAATGGCCTCTTTTTTGTCAGAGAACTCATTATGCGCGCGCAGGCAAAAAAGAACACGCCTCTCTTCTGGTCTTTGCAAGAACCATACAGTCTTGAAGGAAAACGCAAAAAGATCGGTTGCGGCGCCTATTTCGACAAGTGTGACATTATCATCGGCGCAGAGGAGGATGTCGCAATGCTGCAGCAACTGCTCCGGCAAAAGCTGATGGCATGGGTCTCGCAGAGGCATTCGCTCCGCTATAATCATCTCTTTATTCTGGACAGCAACGGAGAGATGCTCGTTGACCCCGCCTGCCTGGTGCAGGACCCTTCCCTCTGCTTTCCCGACAAGGCGACATTCTCGCTGCTGGAAGCGGAACGTCTCCCCGACGGTAAAGGCTTTTTAAGCTACAGATGCGATGGACAGAAGACAGAACTCTTTATCCAGACCCTCCCGGAGTGGGGGTGGACTGTTGGCGCTTTAAGAAAGGAAATCTCTCCGGAGCAGGGCTTTCTCGCCGATAAAATTGCCATCATCAGGCAGAAGAACAGACTGGAATCCCTGCAAATTCTGGTAAACTGTCTCCTGATTACCGGTGGTGTCGCCTGGCTCTCGTTTTATCTGAGCCGCCGGGTGAACAGCGACGTTTACAGGAAAATGATGTTTGATGACCTTACCGGTTTGCCGAATCGAAACTCCTTTATCCTGCAACTGGAATCAGAGATTCAGGCAGGAAAAACGCTTGCCATTCTGAATGTGGATATCGACGATTTCAGCACCATCAACGAACGTTTCAACCGAAAAATTGGCGATAAACTGCTCTGTCAGATCGTTGATCGGCTTAAAGGGGTGGTTGATTCCGATTCACATCTATGCCATGTGGCAGGAGACGAGTTTCTTCTCTACTTTGAAAAAGCAATCCCCTGTGAACTGGGAGAAATTGATGTTCTCAGCGAAATTTCAGCGGTACGAGCCGTTCTGCTTGAACCATTTACCGCCGGCAATGACAAGGTGCATGTCACCTGCGCCATCGGCGCAGTCTGTTCCGGCAGTTTCAGAAGCTCGATAAATGAGCTGCTGAGAAGAGCAAATATCATGCTGTTCCGGGCAAAGAGTGAGGGGAAAAATCGCTATAGCTGTTATAATTCCAGCATAGAGAAAGTCCTGCAGCGCGATACCAGGGTTGAAAAGGCTCTGGTTAACGCTCTGTCATCTGATGAAATACACGTCGTTTATCAACCACAAATCAGTAGCATAAACGGTAAACTTCATGCCGTTGAAGCGCTGTGCCGCTGGACAAGCGTCGAGCTTGGCATCGTCCCTCCTGAAGAGTTTATCCCCATTGCGGAGAAGAGTGGTTTTATCATCCCCCTTGGCTACCATATCCTGCGCAAGGCGTGTAAAGATATTGTACAATGGAGCAAGAATGGTGAAGATGCGGTCAATATCTCAATAAACATCTCCCCCAAGCAGCTGTTACACAGCAATTTTATCCCTGAACTGGAGAGGATTATAGGCGAAGTGGGTATTGCCCCGGAACGGATAACCATTGAGATCACAGAAAACCTTCTGATCACAGACGTAAAGGAAGTTACCCCGGTACTGCGTAAACTTGATATGATCGGCTTTGATATCTCCCTGGACGACTTTGGTACCGGGGCATCATCCCTCACCCATGTCCACCAGCTCCCCATCGGCGAGCTGAAAATAGACAGGAGTTTTATTATAAACATGTTCAGCAACAGCCAGACCGAGTCCCTTATCAAGTCCATTCTCGCGGTAAGCAGATCAAATAAATTACGGATTGTCGCGGAAGGGGTGGAAACACAGGAGCATGTTGAATGGTTAAAAAAGCATAACTGCGATCTGCTGCAGGGCTACTTTTTCTCCAAACCACTGTCCATTGCCCATCTGCGGGAGATCTACCCGTCAAGCCCCGGAGAGGCTGACGCAGAAAAGTGACAACGCACAGAGAGAGCGCCCTGTTATACCGGTTTTTGCCATATCACAGGCAACCCCATCTTGCCAAGGGTGGCAACAGCCTCGCTGATATAACAGCCCGCGCTTGCCATACTATGGCTGTCATCTCCGGGAACAACCGCTATGTTCATCTCCGCTGCCAGTGCGAGAATCGGCGCGGAAATATAGGGTTCAGCCGCGCCTTTTGCCAATGCCCTCTGATTATAGTCAAGAATCAGCCCCAGCTTTTCTATCAACTCCAGATTACGGACAATACGCCGCCACACCTCCGGCTGCTGCCACTGCTGCCGGTAGTTTTTGTCAAATATCCTGATTAGATCAAAATGGCCGACAACCGCAGGCTTGATGGCAGCAATCATCTCATACTGCAGGTCAAAATAGTGGGCATAGAGCCGGGTGATGCCACCCGCCTTTTGCACCGCCTGCTGATAGTGCGCCGGCGAATAATCGAAATTCACTCCCAGCACATGATGAACAGAACCAACAATATATTCCGGCTGAAAACTTGTCACCAGCCGGGGAATATATTGCTGATAATTGCCGCAACTCTCACTCTCCATCGCCGCAAAGATGGTAATCCTGTCGCTATATTTCTCCTTCAGGCGCAGACACTCCTGCATATATGCGGCAAAACCGGCGTAAAGCTGTTCCACTGTACAGCCTGCCTGCCGCTGATCATCATACATCAGCTCCTCTTTTTCCGGCGGGGCATGCTCGGTAATACCAACCCAGGAAAATCCCCTGGCAATATAGGCAAGAATAATCTCTTCCAGAAGGTCTTGCGCATGGAGACAGAACTGCCCGCTATGGCCGCCATGGATGGAGACAAGTTCACTCATGATTCTCCTCCAGAAAAGTGGAGGAACGCCTGGGCAGATGCTCTTCCCGCAGCATATAACGGGCGAGAATCATCAGTACCGTCAGAAAAAACAGTATATAATACGGCAGCCAGCCAATGGCGGCAGTAAAGGCATGGTTTTCCACCTGTAACGTAGTCCATGCCGGATATGTGTTATGCAGATTATGTCTAAGCTGGTTAAGCAGCAGCGCAAAAAGAAAGCCGATGACACCATAGGCCAGATTAAAGGCAAGCCCTTTAAAACTCAGCACCGTCGCCCGCTGATGAGAATCGGTAATGGCATTGAGATAGCTGCTGGAGAAAAAAGAGATAAAGGTCATGGTAGAGAACGTCACACCAACA
>PDWI01003642.1_pt1 | contig 21524 bp, 15 predicted proteins | sample 1430891 | NCBI WGS metagenome assembly PDWI01 (sample SAMN01162508, study PRJNA174530) | Oral metagenome, whole genome shotgun sequencing project. | biome: Marine environment; feature: Marine mammal; material: Swab sample of the gingival sulcus; isolation source: swab sample of gingival sulcus... | reverse complement strand
AAAAATCTTTAATTTGCTTGATTGCCAGTTCGGTTTCCAACAAACTGAGCGATGCCTGATAACCCTGTGGAATAGCTGATTGTGTCATTGTAAGTCCCCGTTTCTAGATTAAAGCTAACTATTTAGTCAAGTCTGTCATTTCGAGTGAGCGCACTTTTTGTCATTTCGAGTGAGCGTACTTTTTGTCATTTCGACCGTAGTGGAGAAATCTTAGGTTCACTTTCAACTTTCCACTTATCAACCCCGAGATTTCTCGATTACGCGCTACGCGCTCACTCGAAATGACACCGGCCAGCGATTGTCAGAAAGCGTTTGAGCACGTCGGGGTGGCGTTGTTTTTGTAGACAGGTTGCATGGCCGAGCAGCAAATCGAAGATTTGCGACCAGGCGCGGCTTTTTGAGCGTAGCGTACCCTCCTAAAAAATTACGCCACCGCGACGGCATAAGCGAAAATGCTTTCGTTTCAATCGCGCTAAAATACAACCAGTCGCGTTTCAATCGCGCATCGCTGACATACCATAAATGCTACTCAACTAAATAGTTATCTTTTTTTAAATTGTATAATTTAAAAATCTGGAAAATTAATATAACGCCAATTAACGCAAAACTGCTCTGCGCATTACTATCAGCGGTTTATACAATACTAACACTAATTGCAAGAGAAGTATACAGGTATTTAATATATTTCCAAATATAGTAAAAAGCGCTCTGACATAGAGCGCTATACCACCCCTTTTTTAAGAATAATATTGGCATAGAGCGCCGCCTCGCCAGTTTGAATGACGGCATAGGCCCTTTTGGCGCGCTCGTAAAAGGCAAAGCGTTCAATTTGGCCAATTGTCACTTCTTCGTCGGCACAGCGCGCTAAAATTTCCTCGTATTGTCGCCAGATAACCGGCTGGTAATCGTCGCCCGCTACCACTTCCATTAAATAGGCCTGTTCGGCATTATAGCGATCGAGCGGAAACAGCTCTAAAATAGCCGTCAGTAGTTCGGGAACGCCGTGCCCGTCGGCGCGCACTAAGCGCTGGGCGATGGCGGCGCCAGGAAAGTTGCCGTCGGCGATGACGATTTCGTCGGCATGGCCCATTTCGGCCAGTATTTTAAGCAGTTCTGGGCTAATAATTTTGGGAATTTTCTTTAACATATTATTTCCTTTCGTGTTGAATTAAATGCCAGGTCGAATCTTCGAGATGCTTAAATTCAGCCAACTTGAGATGCTCGCAGATAAACGACTGGCGCGGCGAGTTGACATCTTCGCCGGAAATTTCCAGCATGCCAAAGCTGCGGCAAAATTCTTGAATCAGTTTGAGCTGCTTTAGTGAATTGCGCGACGGCATATAAGACAGCGCTTTAACACCTAAATCGCGCAGTGTTTCAAACAATAGCGGCAAGTAAGCGTCTTCAAAAGTCTGCTTCGGCTTATCGCCGGTTACGCTCTGTTCGACGTCGCCCAAATAGGCATAGGCCAGTATGGCGTCGACGTCGTGCGCAAAGTCGATAATGGTTTTAACTTTGACCAACTCGTCCGTTGCCGGCAAATAAATCGACGGCAAGAAAGCGCTCTTTAAGACGCCCAGCAAATCGTAATTGTAAAACTGATTAGCCGCGTCGAGCAGGCGCTGCCGTAAATTGGCAGGCAGTTTTAGAGATAATTCATTTTCTAAATAGTCGACCAGTTGACTGCCCTTTTGGTAGTTCGCCGTCAGCCAATTGGCCAGTGCAAACATCAAATGGCGCTCGGTTACCGTGCCGCCTTCACTGTATTTTGAAATGGCGAGCACATCTCTTTCAAAGTCGAGTCGGCAGCCGACTGTGGCATTGAGCCGCACTAGCATGTCGTAATTGCGCAAATTGCGCTTGGCGCGATAGGGCGCAAAAAAGTCGTTGACGGTTTCAATTTGACCGTGCGGTACGGCGTGCATGACCATATAGGCCATCGAATTTTGATCGGGGCTGTTTAAGCGATAGCCCTCTAGCGGCGTAGCCGCCATATTGACGCGACATTCGACGCCCACCGTGGTGGCGATGCCGAGCAACTCGCCGGCCGCCAAAAATTCGCGCGCCCCCGCCATGCTGTCGTGGTCGACGATGCCGGCGCTCTTTAAACCGGCCCGTTTGGCCCGATAGGCGGCCTGACAGGGCGAATAGGGCGAAAACGAGTAAAAACTGTGAATGTGGTTATTGGTATAACCCAAATCGGGCGCGCTGTCGGCCGCTTGCCGACTGACATAACGGCGCAATTCGGCCAATCGGTCGGCCGCTGTACCGCCGTGAATATCGTATTTATTGTCTATCATCATATCACCTTGGCTTTAACTTAACATGACTTGACCACCGGTTACCGGAATGGCCTGACCGGTTTCATACTGCTGTTCGACGCAGTACAATATCGCCTTGGCGACATCCTCGGGAAAACAGCCGCGCTTAATTGGCGTCTTGGCCATATAAAATGCCTTGACGTCGTCAATGGTCTTGGCGCCAGGCACTTTGCCGGCGTCGAGATATTGCTTAAACAGGCCGCGCTCGGGGTCAGACCAGAGCGGCCCATCGTAGTAGTTGCCGGGGCAAATTGAATTAACCTTGATGCCGTATTCAATTAGCTCTAGGGCAAAGCTCTGCGTAAGGCCGATGCCGCCGAATTTACCACCGGCGTAGGCGAAGTTTTTCTTCGAACCAACCAAACCCGACTTCGAGTTAATTTGCACGATGTCGCCCACCCAGTTGGGGTTGCCGGCGCGCTGCGCCTTCATGATTTGCGCGGCGTATTTGACGCAGTTAAAATAGCCCGTATAGTTAATCTTAGTGACCAATTCAAAGTGTTCTTGCGTCATTTCTGCCAGCCCACCGGCGATTAATATGCCGGCGTTGGCGACGAATAAATCGAGTCCGCCAAAGCGTTCGACCGTCTTGGCCAACATTGTCTGCACGGCGGCGCGATCGGCGATATCGACGGCGACGCTTAAGGCGCGCTCGCCAAGCTCGCTTGCCACTTGTTTGGCCAGCGCTTCATTTAAGTCGGCGATGACGACGCAAGCGCCCGCACGGTATAAGGCCTTGGCAATGCCCAAACCAAAGCCCTGTGCCGACCCGGTGACGATGGCAACTTTATTGGCCAATCTGCCACCGACGCCGCTAGTGGGGCGCTGACCGGCCATTTTTTTAGCGTGTTGTAAGGCTTGTTCAAATGTCATACTAGGCTCCGTATTTTTTGGCGTTTGCCAATAGGTATTGTTCGGCCTCTAAATTCCACAGGCCATTATGGCGTTTGATGATTTCGGCTAAATCGGCAAAGAACTTATCGGCTTTGCCCAATTCGGCAAAGTCGTCCAGCGCCGTCATCGGCATGGCGATATGCGTATAGCTCAATTTTTTGCCACCCGGAATATCTGGCAAATTGAGCACCGTGTCGATAACTGAATCGATGCCACCGACGTGGGTAATCATCGCCGCCGGGTTAACTTCACCCTTTTCCATCATGGCGAGCGATTCGATCATATCGGCGGTGTTGCCGCCCGACGTGCCAACGATATGGGTTGCGTTGTAGTGCACATTGTAAAAATTGAACTGAGCGCTAAACTCCGTATTGGTCGGGCCGGCGAAAAAGTTGAGACAACCGTCTTTGGCGAGCAACTTATCGCCCATTTCGACGACCGGCTTAACCGGTGCAAAGACGAAGACATCGTCGTAGCCACGGCCGTCGACCAAATCCATCATCAGTTTAACGCCATCGCCATCGCCGGTATTTAGGTAAATCAGCTCGACGCCCTCGGCCTTGGCCATTTCTGGCGTAACGATGCTAGCGGCGCGGTCGAGTCGCGCTTGATTGATATCGGTGACGACGACGCGTCGTGGCTTAATTGGCGCGTGAATGGCGTAGTCGACGGCACCCAAGCCCATTGGGCCGGCACCGGCCAAAATCGCCAAATCACCACCCGCCTTTATTTCCATTTCGTGTTTATAGCTGCCCGCCTGCGTGTGATAGTTAGCGTGAAAGGCGCCAACAATACAGCTCATTGGCTCGGCCAACGAACCGTAAAAATAGGCATCGCCCTTATATTTTAAAAGGCATTTTTCTTCCATAAACTCCTTAGCGACGATGGCGTACTGCGCCGAGCCGCCGAGATAGCGATAAGAATAACCGGGTGCCCACAGCGTACCGTTCAGGTTGATGGCCGGTTGAATTGAAAACTTTTCGCCAACCTGCCATTCGTGCTGCCAATTTTTACCGACCTTGACGATATCGCCGCAAAATTCGTGGCCGATTAAAACGGGATTATCCGCCACGTCATTTGGCACGCGCTTGTGATCGGCACCTTGCTTGGCCGCCTTGTAAGACGACATGCAAATTGAATCGCTGACAATTTTTACCAGTATTTCATCGTCTGTAATTTCGGGCAAGTCAAATGTTTCGAGCCTTAAATCTCGCTTGCCATATAATCGAACGGCTGTCGTTTTCATAGTTTCCTCCTATACGCCTTTTTTATTATTTTCTAATTGATAAAGCGTCGTAAAATTGGTTTTGCTGACGTAGTTGTCGAGCGGCGTGATGCGACTGTGAAAGGCATCGATCAACCAACTGGCCTGCGGGAAGAAGTAATGTTCTAACTCGTGGGCCGGCGTAATCCAGTTTTTAGCGCCGACCACAACCGGCGGTGCATCTAAATCGTCAAAGGCCAATTCGGTAATGGTTTGAGCAAATTCCTTTAAGTGTGAGCCACGCTCGCAGGCGTCGCCCGTAATAATAATGCGGCCGGTCTTTTTAACCGAAGCCAATACCTTTTCGTAGTTAAATGGCACCAACGAACGGGCGTCGATCAGCTCGACGCTAATGCCGTGTTCGCTTTCAAAGATGTCAACTGCCTGCTGGGCGCGGTAAAGCGTGGCGCCAACCGAAAGTATGGTCAAGTCACTGCCCTCTTTTTTGACGTCGGGTTCGCCAATTGCCACCTGATAGTCGCCGCTCGGCACTTCTGGCTGATACATTTCGCCCATGTCATAAATGCGCTGACTCTCTAAAAAGATAACCGGATCAGTGCCGTTTAAGGCGGCGTTTAACAGCCCCTTGGCATCGTATGGCGTGGCCGGAAATACCACTTTTAAGCCCGGTATGTGGGTACAGAGCGCCGACCAGTCTTGCGAGTGCTGGGCGCCGTATTTCGAACCGACGGACATGCGCAGTACAAACGGCATTTTTAACACGCCGCCGCTCATGGCCTGCCATTTGGCCATCTGGTTGAAAACTTCGTCGCCCGCCCGGCCCAAGAAGTCGATATACATCAATTCAGACATGACGCGGCCGCCACAGAGGGCGTAGCCAACTGACGTGCCGACGATCGCAGCCTCGGAAATTGGCGCATTGAAAAAGCGATGATAGGGCAGCGATTCGGTCAGGCCGACATAGGCGCCAAAGGCGCCGCCCCAGTCGCGATGGTCCTCGCCATAGGCGATCATCGTCGGGTCTTGATAAAACTTTTCGATGGTCGCTTCAAAGATGGCATCTCTGATTTGGTAGGTCTTGTTCTTCGACACTTTTTTGCCATTGTCGTCGATGCCGCGGCGCTCTTTGCGGGCAATTTTTTGAACCCGCGGATTGTCTTTCAGCGGCATTAAAACATCGGCCTGACGGGTCGTGTCAAACGACGGCACAGCGCCGTTTGAAAACATCATATCGGCAATTGTTTCGGGATTGGCGGTTAGGTCGATGCGCGGCGAAATTTGTTCGTCTTTACCCAGTTTAACCGCCCAAATGATATTGCGACGTACTTTGTCCTCAATCGACTGCAGTTCTTTGGCCGTCGCCACTTTGGCGTCGATCAACTGCTCGGCAAAGGCCTTAATTGAATCGACTGCGCGCCACATATCCATTTCTTCTTGCGTGCGGTATGACGAACTGTCTGACGGGCTGTGACCGCTGATGCGATAGGTGATGATGTCGAGCAAAACGGGCCCCTTATTTTCGGCCAATAGCTTGCGCTTTCTCCTAAAGGCGTCGATGACGGCCAGTGGATTGTAGCCGTCGACGCGCTCGGCGTGCATACCGTCGGGATTTACGCCCAAGGCGACGCGCACGGCATCGCGATAGCCCATCGTTTCACCATCGGTTTGGCCGCCCATGCCATAGCTGTTGTTCCAAATATTATAAATGATTGGCAAGCCGCCCTTTTTATCCCATAGTTCGTCGTATTGAGCCATGGCCGCAAAGTTAAACGATTCTAAAACTGGGCCGCAACCGAGTGCACCGTCGCCAATATTACAGACGACGATGCCGGCTTTGTCGTTGACTTTTTTGTAGAGCGCGGCGCCGGTTGCAATTGGCCCCGAACCGCCGACGATGGCGTTGTTCGGGTAGACGCCAAAGGGCGTAAAGAAAGCGTGCATCGAACCGCCTAGACCCCTGTTAAAGCCAGTGACTCTGCCCCATGTTTCGGCAATCATGCCATACAATAAAAATTCAACCGCCTGCTCTTTGACGCGCTTGTACTGCGAATGTTGTTTGACGACTTTGTATATATCGCCGTCGAAAAAGTTTTCCATAATCTCTAATAACTGCTTATCGTTCAATTTTTCAATCGCCGACATGCCCTTGGCCAATATTTCGCCGTGGCTGCGGTGCGAGCCAAAGCTAAAGTCGTCAATTGTCAAATCAAAGGCCTGACCGACGTAGCCAGCCTCTTGGCCGATGCCCAAGTGAGCCGGGCCAGGGTGATTGTATTCGATGCCCTGATATTGGCCAGCCGTCTTGATGTCGTTGAGCATCGTTTCAAATTCGCGTATCACCCACATATCGCGGTAGATATTTAAAAACTGCTGCTTGCTAAAATTGTCTTTTTCGTCTTTAACTGTCTTTTGATAGCTGTTAAAGGGAATTTTTTTGCTGCTAATGCTGCTCTTTTTTCTTATCTGTTTGGGGTTGACCACTAATTTTTTTGACATGTTATCTCCTTATCTTGGCTAAATACAGCCTCTCGCACAATTTCTGATACCGTCGGATGTGGAAAGACGATTTTTTTAATATCGTCGACCGTCATCTTTTTGGCAATTAAGGCGTCGACGCCCCAAATCAGTTCAGAACTGTGGTTGGCAATTAAATGTGCGCCGATAATTGCGTTCCACTTATTGTCGAATAGCACTTTGCAAATGCCCTTGCCCTGCTCGTTTTCGGCTTCGTAGCGCCCGGCGTAGCGCATGCTGAGCAGTTCGACGCGATAGTCAATGCCGCGCTGCTTGGCGGCGGCTTCACTTAAACCGACGCTAGCGACTTCCGGATTGGTGTAAATGACGGCTGGTATTGCATCATACGACATTTTGTCGGCGACGCCGAGCATGTGGTTGACCGCCACCTCGGCTTCGCGGTAGGCGGTGTGTGCCAGCAGCGATTTACCGTTGACGTCGCCCGCAGCATAAACGCCCGGTAGATTAGTGCACATATTGTCATCTGTCACGATGGCGCCGCGCTTGGTGTAGACGCCAATTGTCGCCAAGCCGATGTCGTCGACGGCGGGTCGGCGACCGACCGATAACAGCACCTTATCACAGCTAATCGTCTTGTCGCCGGCGGCGCCCGTACAATTGATGGCACCGTCTTTTATTGACGTGACGCGCTGCCCTGTCAACACTTCGATGCCCATATTTTCAATTGCTTCGCGCAGTATGGTGGCTATTTCCGGCTCTTGTGGGCCGCCGATGGCGTTGAGCATTTCGACAATTGTCACTGCACTGCCGGCAGCGCGGTAATAGCTGGCCATTTCCAGACCGATGACACCGCCGCCGATGACGACGAGCCGTTGTGGCACCGTCGCTAAATCTAGTATTTCACGACTAGTCAGCGCAAAGCCGCTGTCGAGTGCCGCCGTTAAGCCGTCAATGGGTGGCATAAACGCCTTTGAACCGCTGGCGATCAACAGGCGCTTGCCGGCGTATTGTTTGTCGCCGGCGACGACCTGATAGTAACCGTCGACGCGACCCGTAATGCGCGCGTATTCGCGCACCCAATCGACGCCCAAGCCAGCCAGCTTTTTAGCGACACCGCCGGTTAGAAACTTGACTATTTTATCCTTGCGCGCAATCACGCTGGCGTGGTCGATGCCAATGTCAGAACAGACGACGCCGTATTTTTGACCATTTTCAGCTTGGCTTTTTAACTTGGCCGAATAGAGCAAGGCCTTGGACGGAATACAACCCTCATTAAGGCAGGTACCGCCGACATTGCGCGCTTCAAACAACGCGACTTTGCCGCCCTTTGCGGCGTATAATTCGGCTGCATTGTAGCCGGCTGGGCCGCCGCCGATAATCAATAAATCGTACATAGTATTACCTCGCCAACAACAGTGAAAAGTTTTCTAAGAAGTAGCACAGCTCTTGCATAAAGCGAGATGCTGGCGCGCCGTCAACCGCCCGATGATCGTAGGTCAGCGATAGGCCCATCGCCTGATAGGGCACGGCTTCACCGTCTACCATTTTAAATTTTACTTGTATATTATTGACGCCAATAATGGCCACTTGCGGCGGATTGATGACCGGCGTAAAGTGTTCAACCCCGTAGATGCCCAAATTTGACACCGTGAAGCTACCATTTTTTAGTAGATCGGGCGAAATTGTACCGGCTTGTGCACCGGCTGCCAACTGCTTGGTCTGCCTGGCGATGTCGTTGAGCGACAGCTTATCGGCGCCGTATAAGGTCGGCACCAACAGGCCGCGCGGCGTATCGACCGCCATGCCTAAATTGACTTGGTCAAACAGGCGCATTTTATCGCCTAAAAAGTGCGCGTTGAGGTCGGGGTGACGCGGCAAAACGCGCGACACGGCGTACAATATCATATCGTTATAGGTTATATTGGCCAATCCCAACGCCTTGCCGCCGCCCTTTAACTGCTTGCGATAGGCAATCATTTGGCTGGCGTCAAATGAAAATGAATGGGTCAATTGCGCCATACTGCTGAGCGAATGGTGCATCGCAGTTGCAATCGCACTGCGCACCGTCGACAGCGGTCGGTCGCTAAAGCCGCCGATGGGCAAGTCAGCCGCCGCTGTAGTCGGCTCAGCTACTGGACGCGGCTGCCCTGCCAGTTGCAAAATATCGCGTTCGATAATGCGGTCGTTCGGGCCGGTTGGAATGGCGTAACTGTAGTCTAAACCCATTTGTTGCGCCCTATTTTTGGCGCGCGGCGAAATGTTGACAGCGGCCGAACTGCGATCTTGGGCCGTTTTAAGCGGCGCCGATTGAAGCGGCGCTGGCGCTTCATTTGACTCTAGGGATGCTTTTTCGGTCGGCGCCGCCGTCTGCTCGACAGCTTCGGCCGGCGATTCGGTCAACAGCGCGCTAATGTCTTCACCCGCCTCGCCGATGATGGCGACGTTTTGCAAAACGGGCACATCGTCGCCCACGGCAACCAATTGTTTAAGTAAGACGCCGCCAAATTGAGCGATTTCTTCAAATGACGTCTTATCGGTTTCGTAAGTAAATAGCACGTCGCCCTGCTTGACGACGGCGCCCTCGTCAACTTCCCAACTGGTAATAATACAACTCTCTACCGACTGCCCTTGGCGGGGCATTATAACGATATTTGCCATAGTTTCCTCCCATATGATAAAACAGCTTAAGCATATAATTTTCTGTTTTAATTTTATCAGAAATAATCATAAACGACAACAGATGTCATCATAAATGCTCATCTGCCCAGCTATCGATGATTATTTATTACATATAATCATCACCTATGATTATAAAGTTAGGCGTTGCTCTATTTCAGCCAAACTGGCTGAGCTGGGAATACCGCCATAGCGCATTACTGATAGTCCGGCCGCCAGCGTTGCAAATTGGGCAATTGTCGTCAAATCGTCATGCGCCAGGGCAAAACCCTTGTCAAGTGCTAAAAATTTGGTCAGTGCCGCCGCACCGTAAGCGTCGCCCGCCCCCGTCGTATCGACGGCAGTTAGCGGTTCGCCGCGCCAAAAAACGGATGCATTGGCACAGCAGACAAATGTGCCGGCGGCACCGCGCGTAACGTGTAGCAACTTTATATTGGGGTGGTCTTTCAATAACTGTGCGGCAGCCACTTCAATTGCCACATCGTCGCTTAGTGGCTCTAATGCCAGTACAAAGGCCAGCTCTTCTTCGCTTATTTTGACGATGTCACAATTGTTGAGCGCCTCTTTAATGCGCTGGCGGGCGCAATTAGCCGATTGCCAAAGCGGCGGCCGATAATTGGGATCAAAGTGAATAATGGCGCCGGCGGCGCGCGCCAGGTCAATTGCGCGCAACGTCGCCGCGCAAGCCGGCTCGGCCACCAGCGATAGCGAACTGAAGTGCAGTGCCCGCGTTTGAGCGAGCGCTGCTTCCGGCAAGTCGTCTATCGCCAACATTAAGTCGGCGCCGTGCTGGCGCGCAAAAGAAAAACTGCGCTCGCCATCGCTCGCCAAATTGACGAAAGCCAATGTCGTAAAATGCGACGGGTCGACCGCCACGGCCCGTACGTCGACGCCGTAGTCAGCAATTGATTTAATTAATAATTTGCCAAACATATCGGCGCCGACCTTGCCAATTAAGGCCGTCTTTAGCCCCAGCTTTTGACAGGCCACAATAAAGTTGGGCGGGCCGCCGCCGGGGTTGCCGTTAAGTAGCGGAAAACCCGCTTGATTGGTTTGTTCAGCGATAAAATCGATTAGTATTTCGCCTATTGCAATGCAATCGTACATCGTTCACCTCATTTGACAAAACGGCGCTTTTCTCTTATCATAATACTAACCACTGCGAGAAAGGTCGGTTCGCTTTATGTTTATGGAAGAAAGAAAGCAAGAAATTATCAATATTTTAAAGGAGAAAGGCAACTCTGTTACCGTTAAAGAGCTATGCCGCACGCTATATGCGTCGGGTGCGACAATTCGACGCGATTTAAAGGACTTAGAACTTAAAAACCTGATCAAGCGCACCCACGGCGGCGCCATTTTAACTGATGAAAGCGTCAACGAAGACCCGCTGGCCTTTCGCGAAATGCACGCCTACGGCGAAAAGCAGAAAATTGCGCACATCGCTAGCGAATATATTCGCGATGGCATGACCCTGTTTTTAGATTCGAGTACAACCGTCTATACGCTGGCACTCGAACTAAAGAACTTCAACAATATTAAAGTGATTACCAATGGCCTTAAAACAGCCATTACCCTGTCGGAATTTCCCAATGTAAAAGTTTATTGTACAGGCGGTTTTCTGAAAGATAACCACAAGTCGCTGGTCGGCGTATCGGCGCTCGACTTCATCAGCCGCTACCACGCCGATATTTCGTTTATGTCATGCCGTGGCTTTCAGCGCGACATCGGCGCAATGGATTCCAGCGAAGAAGAATATTACATTAAAAATAAGTTTATCGAAAACAGTAACCAAGTGGTGCTGCTATTCGACACCAGCAAGATGAACCAGAGTTTTATGTGTAAGCTGGGCAGCCCGCAAATCTTCAATCGCATTATCACCGAAGATGTCGCACTCAACCGCGCGCTCAATCAGCTAACCCAACAAAAAAATATTACTTAAAAACTATGTAACTATTAAAAAAGGCTGCCTTAAAGACAGCCCTTTTTTTATTTAATTCTATTCGTAGACCAACTCGTCAATTTCTGGCAACGTGATATTGTCTTTGTTGTAGAACTTAGCGCCAGTGTCGACAATTGGGCTTTCAGCTGGCACGCCGTTGATGGCGTCGACGGCTAACTTAACTGCTTGGTAACCAATTTGGTAAGGATCTTGCGTGATAGAACCGTAAAACCAACCATTTGTAACGGCAGTTTTTTGCGTTTTACCAGCGTCGAAGCCGATGGCCAAAATGTCTTTAAATTTACCGTTTTCTTTGTTGAAGTCTGAACCGTCTGATGAAGCCGATAAAATACCGTTGGCAGCACCTTCGTTAGAGCCGTAAATAGCGACGATGCCCTGCTTGGCTAACAATGTGTCAGCGGCAGATTTCATATCTGTAGCAGACGGCGTGGCCGGTACATTGACGTCAATTGTCAATTTGACATCGGCCGTTGCGGCTTTTGCGTAATTGGTGTGGCCGACAACTTCTACAGCACCGGCGAAGCCATCGGTTGCTTCAACTAATGCAACTAACTTGTCGACAAAACCAGCTGTACGCTTGGTAATTGATTCTGACGTCGCATCTTGCGATAATACGCCAACGACTAATTTTTCGCCTGAAGCTAATTTAGCTTGAAATACTTCTGATTTGAACAACTCGTCGGCGGCCAATTCGGCAGCAGCGTAGTTGTCGGTAGAAGCCGTCGCATAAATTGATCCCTCTGGGGCATCTGGAACACCTGAGTCAAAACCGACAACTGGAATACCTTTGTTTTTAGCTTCGTTCAACTGCTCTAAAACGGCAGAAGTATCGAGCGCTGCCAAGGCAATCGCAGCTGGGTTTCTAGTCATCGAGTTCTTAAGCATATCAACTTGAATGTTGATGTCGCTTTCTGACGGCGGACCGTCAAATGACACTTCTACGCCTAAATCTTGACCGGCTTGTTCAGCACCCTTTTTAACGACCTGCCAAAACTGGTGTTGAAAACCCTTTGAAACAACTGCCACATAGGGCATTTCTGCTGGGGCATCCGTTACAGCCTCAGTTGCAGCTTCGCTAGCTGCCTCGGTTGCTGGTGCTTCGGTTGCCGGTGCATCTGTCTCGGCTGGCTTTGCTTCTTCCCTTTGACATGCAGTTAATGAAAATACCATAACCAACACGAGCAATAATGCTAATAACCTTTTCATATAGCTCTCCTTTCGTATTTATTTAAAGTGTAAATCACCTTAAATCGTATTATTTTTTGCCCAATTTCTTTGAGCGATAAATGTCGAGCAATACCGCCAAAATGACGACAAAGCCGGTAAAGAACGTCTGGTACTGTTGCGGTAGGCCAAGCGACATCAAACCAGTGCCCAGCACCGACATCAACAGTGCGCCAATCAGCGTGCCCGACATCGTACCGACGCCGCCCGACAGTGTTGTGCCACCGATGATAACCGAGGCAATCGCCTTCATCTCTTCACCGGTTCCGGTACCCGGAATAATTGTCGAATAGGTGGCCGAATAAACGATTGCCGCCAAACCGATAAAAAAGCCGCAAATTGTGTAAACCATAATTTTCCACTTGGCGACGTCAACGCCCGACAGGCGAACCGCTTCTTCATTTGAACCAATCGCAAAGGTGTAGCGGCCAAATTTTGTCTTATTTAATAATAGATAGGCAACGATAAACATGATGCCCACAAAGATAATACCACTCGGAAAGCCATTTGGCAATGCCGCACTCGACTGCGTCTTGTAAAAAATGGACTTGTACCAGCCGTCGGGATCAAAGGCGGTTGGCCAGCGCTGTGTTTGCACCTTGGTTATAATTGAACCGAGCCCCTGTGACATCATCATGACGCCGAGCGTTGCGATAAAGGGTGGCAGTTTTAGCTTGGCGACCAGCACGCCGTTGATTAAGCCAAAAACCGTGGCGATTAATACGACAAACAACATTGAAGAAACAATATCGTAACCCAACACGTTGTAGGCGTAACCGCCCAATAACGCCGCACACATCATGACGGTGCCGATTGACAGATCGATGCCAGCCGTGATGATGACAAAGGTGATGCCAAATGCCAGCAGCGCAATGTAGTAGGTTCTATCTAAGATGCTGATGAGTGTTGCAACCGTAAAAAACTGGTTGCCAAAAATACTAAAAAATACGTAGAGCAATACCAACGCCAGCGGTGCCAGCAACTTTTGCAAGCCAATTTTTCCAAAAAAACTTTTTTTATCCAAGTTCTCCCCCTTACTCTCGCATCGTCGCATACTTCATAATCGTCTCTTGATCGGCCTCGCCAATGTCCAACACCTTGGTGCGAGAGCCCTCACACATAACGACTATGCGGTCGCTCATCCTGAGTATTTCTTCGAGCTCAGAGGAAATCATAATTATCGATTTGCCTTGCTCGACGAGTTCGTTCATCAACTTATATATTTCACTTTTAGCGCCGACGTCAATGCCGCGCGTCGGCTCGTCAAAGATGATGACTTCGCAGTTTTTAATTAACCACTTGGCAATAATGACCTTTTGCTGATTGCCGCCCGACAAATTTTTAATTAATTGTTTGGTGCTGGGCGTTTTAATTGTAATTTTATCGATGTATTGTTCGGAGATTTGTTTGATTTTCTTTTCGTCGACAAAACCTGCTTTGACGAAACTATCGAGATCGGCCATCACCATGTTGTCGGAAACCGACAAGCCCAAAGCTAAACCATAGCGCTTGCGATCTTCTGATAAATAGGCAATGCCTGCCTTGACGGCATCTTTTGGCGAGTTAATGTGAATTTCTTTGCCATGTAATTTAATGCTGCCGGCCGTTTTTTTATCGGCACCAAACAGCAGGCGCGCCACTTCGGTGCGACCGGCTCCCATCAGGCCGGCAAAACCGAGTATTTCACCCTTGCGCAACTTAAAGGTAACGCCCTTGACGACCTTAGAAGATAAATTGTCAGCTTCTAACACGACGGGTGCATCAGCCGGCACATTGCTCTGCTGCTTCGGTTCGCTAAAGATAGTGCGGCCGACCATCGCCTCAATAATGGCGTCCAGTTCGGTCTCTTTTGTCGTCAGCGTCGTTATCTTCTGGCCGTCGCGCAACACCGTAATGCGGTCGCTAATCTCTTCAATTTCGTTCATGCGATGCGACACGTAAATCATGGCAATGCCCTTGCTCTGCAAGTCGCGCATAATGTTAAACAACTCTGAAATTTCGGTTTTCGTCAATGCCGCCGTCGGTTCGTCAAGAATGAGTACGTTTGATTCAAACGATACCGCCTTGACAATCTCGACCATCTGCTGCTTGCCAACCGTCAAGTCGCCCACTTTGTCAGTCGGCTTAAAATTAATTTTGAATAAATCTAATAATTGCTGCGTCTTTTGATTAATTTTGGCATCGTTGGTAATAAACGATTTACCCTCACGACCCAAAAAAACATTTTGTGCCACCGTTAAGTCGTTCATCAGGTTTAATTCTTGGTGAATAATGGCGATGCCCATATCTTGCGCCATCTTGGTATTGGCGACGTGAACCTTTTGGCCCTTGTAGAACATTTCGCCGGAATCAGCTTGATAGACCCCTGAGATAATCTTCATCAAAGTCGACTTGCCGGCTCCGTTTTCGCCAACTAAGGCCAAAATTTCACCGCTGTACAAATCGAGATCAACTGTGTCCAAGGCGTGTACGCCTGGAAACGACTTGTCAATGCCCTTTAATTCCAGAATCTTCTCTTGACTCATAAAACCACCCTTATGCCCTGAACTACCCGCCTGTTGCATGGCGCAACCCAGCGAGTTAATACACCGTAAAGTATGTTAAATTATATCATTACCACTTAAACTATTCAATATGTGATACGCCTAACATTGGTGAGCATTTATGATTGTAAATGATTATTTGTGTTTATCAATACTGCTATAACACTATAAAATGGCTCTTTTATATTATTTTTATTGTTTATACGGCATATTAATTTAAATTTTAATTATAGATGTTCATTTGCTTTTCACAAACAATCACATAGCTATTGTGAAAATTCCAATTCTATATTACAATAAATAATAAATACAATAGCTATAGTCAAGAGAGGATGCGTCTATGAAAATGGTATTGGCAATTGATTTGGGCGCCTCAAGCGGCCGCGCAATTATTGGCACGCTGGACGGCGACTGCGCTAAAGTAATTGCGCTGCGCGAAATACACCGCTTTGAAAACCGCGCGATAGAATTGAACGGTAGCCTCTACTGGAATGTGCTAGCGCTGTTTGAAGAAATTAAAACGTCTTTAAAAATGTGCGGCGATTTGCCGATCGACAGCATTTCAATTGATACTTGGGGCGTCGACTTCGGCCTAATCGACCACTACGGCGATTTACTACAAAATCCCGTCTGCTACCGCGACAGCCGCACCGACGGCATGATTGAGGCCGTTTGTCAAATTGTACCAGAAGCCGAACTCTACCAAAAAACTGGCATACAGTTTATGGCGCTCAACACTCTCTTTCAACTCTACTACCTATCGACCGAACGACCCGATCTATTAAAATCCGCCGCCAAATTATTGTTGATGCCCGACTTATTCAACTATCTGTTGTCGGGCAAAACGGCTTGGGAATTTTCAATTGCGACGACTACGCAAATGCTCGATCACACCAATAAGAGCTGGCATCATACACTGTTAAAAACGCTGCAAATTGACGATCGCCTATTGGGCGAAATAACGCCGACCGGTACGACGTTGGGCCAATTGCGCCCCGCCTTGGCAAGTGAAGTCGGCCGTCAGCTCGACGTCATCGCCGGCGCCGGCCACGACACTGCCTGTGCCGTCATCGCCGTGCCATCTGACCAAAGGGACTTTTTATTTATATCGATGGGCACGTGGGCACTGGTCGGCAGCGAGCTCGACGAACCGATTATTAATGACATGAGCAAGCGCTATAACCTGACGAATGAGGGCGGTTATGGCGACAAAATACACTTTTTAAAGAATATTACCGGCCTATGGATCATTCAAGAAGCCAAGCGCCATTACGCGGCGGCCGGCGCCGATTATAGCTTTGACGACATCGTCAAACTAGCATTGACGGCCGATGCGCACAGCGCCTTTATCGACCCCAACGCCATCGATTTTTTAAGCCCCGGCGACATCCCGCAGCGCGTCGTCGACTTCTGCGTGCGCACCAAGCAAACAGTGCCGACTAGCGCGGCGCAAATCTTTCGCATTATTTACGAGAGCTTGGCGCTAAAATGCCGCCAGTCAATCGAACAAATAGCCAAATGTACCGCTAAAGACTACGACGTCATTCACATCATCGGCGGCGGCACAAAGGCGGCAATACTGTGCCAAATGATCGCCGACGCCACCGCTAAACCGGTTGTCGCCGGCCCCGTTGAAGCCAGCGCGCTGGGCAATATCGCCATTCAGCTGATGGCTTCCGGCGCAATTGCCGACATTGCCGAGGCGCGTCAAATTATCAAGCGTTCGACCGAACCAAAAACTTACTATCCGACAAACAATGCAGCGTGGCAACACGCCTATCAACACTATCTATCTATATTACAAGAGGAGGCACTATGAGAAAACCTAAAATTGGCATTCGCCCGACGATCGACGGTCGTTGGGGCGGCGTCAGAGAGAGCCTAGAAGTACAGACGATGAACATGGCCAAGTCGGCTGCACAGCTGATTTCGAGCAAACTAAAGTACAGCGATGGCACGGCAGTTGAGTGCGTCATCAGCGATACGACTATCGGCGGTGCCGCCGAAGCGGCCGCCTGCGCCGACAAATTTTCAGCCGACAACGTCGTCGCAACATTGACAGTTACCCCCTGCTGGTGCTACGGCAGCGAAACGATGGACCTCGACCCCAATACCATTAAGGCCGTTTGGGGCTTTAACGGCACTGAACGACCAGGCGCCGTTTACTTGGCAGCTGTTTTGGCAGCCCACGCCCAAAAGAAATTGCCAGCCTTTTCAATTTACGGCCACGACGTACAAGATGCCGACGACACGTCAATTCCGGCTGACGTCGAAGAAAAAATATTGCGCTTTGCCAAGGCGGCCGTCGCCGTCGGCGAAATGAAAAACAAGTCTTACGTCAACTTGGGCGCCGTTTCAATGGGCATTATGGGCTCGTTTAGCGACCCGGCTTTCTTCCAAAAATATCTCGGCATTCGCACCGAATACGTCGATATGACCGAATTGTTGCGCCGCATTAATCTGGGCATCTACGACCCGGCCGAATACGAAAAAGCGCTCGACTGGATTAAAGCCAACTGCAAAGAGGGCTATGATACAAACGCCGGTAAAAAATTGCCCGATGTCGTCACCAAGTCGAAGTTTATTCCGGCTGACGAAGACTGGCAGTTCATCGCCAAGTTGACAATTGTGATGCGCGATATTTTATTGGGCAATCCAAAATTGGCCGAACTGGGTTGGAACGAAGAGGCGCTCGGCCGCAATGCCGTCGCCGGCGGTTTCCAAGGTCAGCGCATGTGGACCGACTGGTTGCCGAACGCCGACTTTTCAGAGGCCATTTTAACGTCGACATTCGACTGGAACGGCAAAAAGGAACCGCTGCCGTTCGCCACTGAAAACGACACCTTAAACGCCGTTTCAATGATGTTCGCCAAGTTCTTAACCGGCGCCGCATCGGTATTTGCCGACGTGCGCACCTACTGGAGTCCGGCTGCCGTCGAACGCGTTTGCGGTAGAAAACCAGAGGGACTGGCTGCCAACGGCTTCTTGCACTTAATTAATTCTGGCTCAGCTGCCCTCGACGGCTCCGGTGTCGCCCAGAACGAGAATGGCGAAGGCTGTATGAAGGCCTGGTGGAATGTCGCCGACAGCGATATTAAAGCCATGCTCAAAGCGACTGACTGGTGTCGCGCCAACTACGAATACTTTAGAGGCGGCGGCTTCTCGTCTCACTTTAAGACGCAAGCTGAAATGCCCATTACATTAATTCGCGTCAACATCGTCGACGGCATCGGCCCCGTCTTGCAGTTTGCCGAAGGCCATTCTGTAACACTCGACGACGATATGCACCAAGCGCTCGACCACCGCACCGACCGCACTTGGCCGACCACTTGGTTTGCACCGCGCCTGACCGGCGAGGGCAGCTTCAAGGACGTTTACTCGGTAATGGCCAACTGGGGCGCCAACCACGGCGCATTCGCCTATGGCCACATCGGTAAAGACCTCATTACACTCGCTGCTATGCTGCGCATTCCAGTTTCAATGCACAATGTCGCGATAGATGATATTTACCGACCGCACAGCTGGGCGGCTTTCGGCACCAACGACCTAGAGTCAGCCGACTACCGCGCCTGCCAAGAATACGGCCCACTATATAAATAGTCATACTAAAAAGAGCGCTTTTGCCAAAACTTCGGCAAAAGCGCTCTTATTTTTTTATTACTCGTCGTTACCCATTAACTTAGAAAGCTCCAACATGCTCAGCCATTCGACGTCTTGCGGCTTTTCGAAAAATGCATCGTAGTTGCCGCCCGATTCAAATTCGACGACTTCGGTACTAAAGACAACCTGATCGTTTACGCCCCCTTCAGCTCTCAGTAAAATTCTTCTATCGAGCGAAAGCCACAGCTTTTCGACATCGTATTCATCGCTCTTCAATTCCAAATAAAGCGCCTTTTCACCCTTATAGTCTTCAACTCTAGCCGCAATTAAATTTTCTGCCATTTCGCGGTGCGTTTCTTCGTCCATACTAAAGTCGAACCCAATCGCATTTTCATCGCCATCTTCAACGCCAAAATTCGGCACCTCGCCGCCGACGCCGGTTCCAAAGATTAAAAATCTCTTGCCCAACTCGCCATTTAAAATCATGGTAATCGATTTTTCCGGCGTATCGGTAATAATCTCTAAGCGGTTGCTGACATTGCCCGCCGACTGATAGCGTTTTACGGTGTATTGCTCAGCTGGATCTTGCGAACCCTTGTCGAACATTTCCAGCTTGACGTAAAGCGCTTTATCACTAGCCATTGGGTCATCACTAAACAGCGGCAGACAGGCATCAACCAATGCGACGCCAGTTAAATTTAGATCGATTTCATCGCGTGAAACGACGTCGTCAGCTTCGTCGTCTTTTGCTTGATCAGTTTGTGCTTCTGTAGTTTTTTCAGTTGTTTCAGCCGCCTCTTCAGTCAATTTTTCGGCGACGACTTCGCCGGCTTTTTCAACTATCTGATTACAACCGGTTATCGATAACAGTAAAACCAAGGTTAATGCTAATGCAAGTAATTTTTTCATTTTAGATCCTTTCTCTTTTACACTTTATGTCTTTTAATATACTTTAGCAAAGATAGCAACTTAAAACAAGTAACGCAGGTCATCGATTACAGTGACGCAAGTCATCCGTTTCAATAACACTCGCCACTAATACACGTTGTTCTGATATAAAAAAATGACAGAATGATGAAACACCTTTACTGACAGTGTAAAATGGCATGATAATGCTACATATGCTACACTCATAGATACAAATGCGCCTGTGTTTGGTACATTTTAGCGTAAATCGCTTTTTTATTCATCAACTGATTATGCGTGCCATACTCGGCTATTGTGCCGTCGCTAAATACGGCAATATTATCAGATAATCTGGTACTCGACAGACGATGACTGATATAAATCGCCGTTTTAGCGCCAACCATGTTGTTAAAATGATTATAGACCTCATACTCTGAAATTGGATCAAGCGCCGCTGTCGGCTCATCGAGTATCACAATCGGCGCATCTTTATATAGCGCGCGCGCCAAGGCTAATTTTTGCAATTGACCACCCGAAAATTCAACACCCCATTTATCGAAGCTTTTATAGATAGATGTATCAACACCCGCCTCTAGCGCGGCTAAATCATTGGCAAAACCGGCCTTTTCTAAACTGCTAATTAGCTTGGCATCATCGGCTTGTTCATTAACAATATTGTCTTTAATTGAATAGCTAAGCATTTTAAAATCTTGAAAAACTACTGCCAATAATTTAACGTAATCCTGATAATTGATTTTATCAATCGCAATACCACCAAGCGTTATCGTGCCGCTAGTTGGCTTATATAGGCCGGTTAACAGTTTGATAAAAGTGGTCTTGCCAGCGCCGTTTAAACCGACGATTGACAGCTTTTCACCCGGCTTAATTGTGATATTGACATTTTTTAATACCCAGTTTTCAGCGCGTGGGTATCTAAAAGAAACATCGTTAAACCGTATCGTCATATCTTTTACTGCGCTGATATCAACCTCATCGCTTACCGGATTGACCGAAAATTTATCAAACTCAATAAAAAACTTGAGATGCTGGCAATTGAGATTAATCTCTGTAAACGACTCGATAAACGACGATAAAGTTAACGTTAAAGTGGTGACTGCAGTGGCATACATTGTCAATTGACCAATGCTTATTGCATTATTCAACACTTGATAGGCCAAGTAGAAATAGATAATTACCAACTGCACTTGATTAATCACACTAATCACACCCATCAATTTACCTTTTTTAAGGTTAAACGGCGTAAAATGAGCCAATAAACGATCGGTAAAGTCTTTAATTCGACTAACAATCATCGACACACCACTGTAGAGCCTAACATCTTTAGCAATCGTAAAATCAGAAGAAAGATTTAGGTAGTACATATAAGCGCGATTACCCGATATGGCGTTTTTCTCAATATTGTAAGTTAAGATCGAAATATAATAATAGATCAAAGCATTGATAACGACGGTCGCAAATAGCAGTGCCAATAAGAGTGGGCTTAATTCAAACAGCAAATAAAATAGTCCGCCGATTACTACGATGCAATAGACAATATTGGAAAAATGTCGAAGTACATTATCAACAGAATCCATGTTAAGGAGCGCAAAAAAAGCCTTTTCCTTTAAATCTAGCACCTCGACATCTTCAATGTGTTCAAAGTCGATTTCAGTACATTTTTTGCCAAGATAGCTGCCAAA